>CAJIAU010000047.1_pt1 | contig 77006 bp, 72 predicted proteins | sample 9199171 | NCBI WGS metagenome assembly CAJIAU01 (sample SAMEA7708280, study PRJEB35096) | sediment metagenome | biome: marine neritic benthic zone biome [ENVO:01000025]; feature: sediment [ENVO:00002007]; material: shallow marine sediment [ENVO:03000034] sea grass bed [ENVO_01000059] ...
TAAGTTATTACCTGCGAATTCGAATACCTGCTCCATCCTGTAATCTCTTTTGTGAAATAATAAATATTAACCCACAGCCGCCGGATGTTCGGTCATTCATGCAGAATGCAGGCATCCGCCTGTGGGCCTGTCACATCTGGAGTCAATGCGACCAAATTGCAAGTAGGTAATTATTGAAATGAACGAACAAATCAACCACGGACCTCTCCTGCTGATGATCCTCGACGGCTGGGGATACAGGGAGGAGTCTGAGAACAACGCAATTGCAATCGCAGATTCGCCCTGCTGGGACGATATGTGGCTGAATGATCCTCGCACGCTGATCGAAACCTCGGGTGAAGCCGTCGGGCTGCCAGACGGGCAGATGGGCAATTCCGAAGTGGGCCACATGAACATCGGTGCGGGGCGGATCGTTTACCAGGACTTCAGCCGGATCACGAAGGCTATTGATGATGGCGCCTTCAGCAATAATCCACAGCTCTGTTCTGCGATCGATGCCGCTATCTCAAGCGGCGCCACGGTACACATTATGGGTTTGCTTTCCCCAGGCGGTGTGCACAGCCATGACGACCATTTTATTGCCACCGTCGAACTGGCGGCGCAGCGCGGGGCAAAAGCGATTGCAATCCACGGCTACCTCGACGGACGGGACACGCCACCGCGCAGCGCGGTCTCTTCCATTGAAAGAATGCAAACGCTGCTGGATGGAATCCCGGGGGCCGGCTTTGCAACGATCAGCGGCCGCTACTACGCCATGGACCGCGACAAGCGCTGGGACCGCGTGAAGCTAGCCTACGAAGCCGTGGCGCTGGCGGATTCCCAGTGGCGGGAAGCAACGGCAGCCGAAGCACTTGAGCAGGCTTACGCCCGTGATGAAAACGACGAGTTCGTGAAACCGACAGTAATCGGGCAGCCAGCCGGCGTCCGGGACGGTGACGTCGTGATCTTCGTCAACTTTCGCGCAGACCGGGCACGCGAGCTGACCATGGCTTTTGTGAACGAGCCTTTCGATGGTTTTGAAAGGACGAAAATCAAACTGGCGGACTTCGTATGCATGACCGAATACATGGCAGGCCTGCCGGTCTCGGTCGCTTTCCCACCTTCTTCATTGCCGAGGCTGTTCGGCGAGGAACTCGCGAACGCCGGTCTGCGCCAGCTCAGAATTGCCGAAACAGAAAAATATGCACACGTGACTTTCTTTTTCAACGGAGGCGAGGAAAGTAAATTTCCGCTGGAGGAAAGAATTCTGATTCCATCTCCCGACGTGGCCACTTATGACCTGAAACCGGAAATGAGTTCGGTTGAACTGACGGAGAAGCTGGTCACAGCCATTCACTCGGGCGAATTCGATGTCATCGTGTGCAATGTGGCCAATCCTGACATGGTCGGGCATACCGGAAAGATGGATGCTGCCCTGAAGGCCGTGGTTGCTGTCGACCGTTGCCTGGAGCAGGTGCGGGCAGCCATCGATGCAACCGGCGGTGAAATGCTGGTTACGGCCGATCACGGCAACATCGAGATGATGGTCGATCCTGTCAGCGGGCAAAGCCACACCGCGCACACCGTGAACAGGGTTCCGTTCCTGTTTCACGGCCGGCCGGCGGAGATGAAACAGGGCGGATCACTGCGGGACATCGCGCCCACCATGCTTGAATTGCTCGGCCTGCCGCAACCGGACGAGATGACGGGAAGTTCGTTGCTGAAAATTGAGGGTGGAGAGGCTTGATTCACTGAAATACCAGGCTTCCAAATGGCTACTGCCGGCCCTGTTGGTTGTGCTGACTGCAGTTACAAATGAAGCAGCGCCTGAGCAACTCGACAAGGACCAGGCTGAATCCAGGCTGATCGAGGTTAACCGGGCCATAGGCGATCTGAAAAGGCGCCTTGAATCATCACGCGCCGATCAGCGCAAAGAACAGGCACAGCTGAAGCAACTCGACCTGGCCATTCAGCAGGCAAGTCTGGACTACCGCGAACTCGACAGGCAAAAAGCCGGACACCTGCAGGAACTCACCAGGCTGGAGGAGCAGCAAGGACAATACCTGGCCAGTATCGGAGAACGCCTGGACATCCTCGCGGAACAGGTCAACGCAGCTTACAGAACATCAGGCCAAACCCGGCTGAAGCTGGTCCTCAACCAGGACGATCCGGAAAAGCTTGTAAGGATGCTCGCCTACTACGATTACATGAATCGTGCCCAGGTGAAGAGAATTTCACAATTGAAAGAAGCCCTGACCACGCTGGAGGGCATGCAGCAGTCAATCGACCGGGAACTGCAGAGGATAGAAAGTGTTCAAATGGAGCAGAAGGCAGTACTCGATGAGCTGGAGCAACAGCGGGAAAAACGAAATGTCCTGCTCGCTCAACTCTCGGATCAGATCAGCACCGGGGAATCCCGGTTGGAGGAACTTCAGCAGAATCAGCGTGACCTCGAGGCCCTGCTGGAGCGGCTGAGCGACGTTCTGGCCGATATACCTCCGGACCTGGGTGACAGGGCCGGAATAGCCGGGCGTAAAGGCCGCCTGCCCATGCCGGCTGCTGGACCGGTCCGGCACGCTTTCGGCCAGCTCCGTGTGGGCGGCATGCACTGGCAGGGATGGCTGATCGGAGTGAACCGGGGCACTGAAGTCAGGTCGGTCGCCTATGGACGGGTGGCTTTCGCCGACTGGTTGCGGGGCTACGGTCTTCTGCTGATAATCGACCACGGACAAGGCTATATGAGTCTTTACGGACATAATGAGAGCCTGCTGCACGATGTTGGCAGCTGGGTGGAACCCGGCGCCATCATCAGCGTCGTGGGTGAAAATCCGGGCAATGAACAGGGACTGTATTTTGAGTTGCGAAGAAACGGCAAGGCCGTGGACCCTGCCGCCTGGGTGGACAGGTAGCGATATTTACCTCATGGTTGAACAGATGAACACAAACAAACCCGATTTTTACTGCACATTGATCCTGATCCTGATCCTGGCGGTCGCGTCGCCAGCGGCAGCCCAGGAATCTGAACCCTCGCAACCGACCGAAGATTCATCGCTGCCGCAAGCCCAGCTGACACTGGATGACTTGCGCACGTTTACAGATGTGTTCAACCAGGCCAGGAACAACTACGTCGAAGAAGTGGATGACAAAACACTGCTCGATGCAGCCATTCGGGGCATGTTGCTGGAACTCGACCCGCACTCAAGCTATCTGCCGGCAAAACAGTACGAAGATCTCAACGACGCCGCCAAGGGCCGGTACAGCGGGATCGGGATAGATGTTCAGACCCGGGACGGAAAAATCGTTGTCAACGCCATCATCAATGAAAGCCCGGCTGACGAGGCGGGCCTGAATCCGGGCGACGTGATCACCTCGATCAACGGCAAAGAAGTGCGGGATCGCAACCTGCCGGAAGCAATCGACGAAATTGGCGGTGATCCGGACACTGATGTGGTATTGACCGTGCAGCCCGAAGAGGGGGAGGCACGCGAAGTCACCCTTACCAGGAAATACGTGCAGGTGCCGACGATGACTTATCAGCAGGTGGGCGATTCTTACGGTTATTTCAAGCTCACGCATTTTCACCGCGAGACCTCGTCACACCTGAAGCAGGCGCTGGATTCCATTGCAGCGGAAGGCACCGAGCTTTCCGTGCTGATCATCGATCTCAGAAACAATCCCGGCGGCGTCCTGCAACAGGCCATTGGCCTTGCCGACGGGTTCCTCGACGAAGGCGTGATCGTGTCCACGCGAGGCAGGAATGCAAAAATGCAGATGGAGTTTACCGCCAATCCGGGGCAATGGCTTCCCGGCACACCGGTCATTATCCTGGTGGACCGGGGGACTGCGTCGGCCTCTGAGGTTGTGTCCGGCGCACTGCAGGATCATGGCAGAGCCCTGGTCGTCGGTGAGCGCACTTTCGGCAAGGGTTCGGTCCAGTCGGTCTTGCCGCTTCGCAACGGGGCGGGCATCAAGTTGACGACGGCGCTTTACTACACACCGTCAGGACGGTCCATCCAGGCCCACGGCATCGAACCGGATGTAACCATCGAATGGGAAACGTTTTCCAATGAAGGGGACGAAAGAATCCGCGAATCAGACCTGGAACGTCACCTCGGCCAGGAGCCCGAAGGCGGTGCCAGCCGGCGGGAAGCCGCGACACAAATTCCGAAAGATTATCAACTTGACGCCGTTCTCGAGGCGCTCAGGGAAGCCGGCCTGGTTGCAGGTTAATCCGGCGCGGGGCTAATCCGGCGCGGGGCTAATCCGACGCGGAACGCCCATGCGGCGGCACAGGAAACGGTGTCACTTTTTCACCTGATTCCCGGTCGCGAATCAGGCACTGCCCCCGCTGCTCAACTTCTTCGACGCGAAGAACGCTCTGGATCGGCAGGTGAAGAACTCGCGCGTCTTTGAATTCTTCGCGCATTTTTTCTTCGGTCGGGTCAACCACCAGGCCTTCAGCCGTATCGAACACCAGGTCTGATACTTCGATAAAACCCCACAACCCGCTGGAAGCTACGCCTTCGCTGAACAGCTCGTAAACCTTGCCGTTATTCAGGAAAATGATTTTGTAAAGTCTCTTTTCGGCCATAGTCTCTGTTGCACCGTCAACACGGGTTAAAGCCTGATCTGGGCGAGCGCCCTGGCGATCAATGCAAAACTCAGACCCAGTGCGAATCCCGCCAGGTGGGTCCACCACGCTACAGCACCATTAATGGGGCCAAATACAGTGTAAAGCAACTGCAGGGTAAACCATGACCCGATCACCAGCAGCGCAGGCACCCGTGCAAACTGGAGGTACACGCCCAGCGGCAGGAACAGGCCGATCCTTCGACCGGGAAAAAGGCCGAGGTATGCCCCAACAACCGCTGAAACTGCCCCGCTTGCGCCAATGATCGGGGTTTCCAGGTAAGGCAAACGCAGCGCAACGATGATGTTTGCAAGGGCCCCGCCCAACAAAAAGATCAGGCTGATTCCTATCGAGCCCAGGCGCTGCTCTACCTTGATTCCGAATACCCACAGGTAGGCCAGGTTGCCGAGCAGATGCAGCCAACTGGCATGGATGAGCAATGCACTCACAACGCTCAGTGATGAAATATCCCACCAGGAAGCAGGGCTTTTTGCCAGCAGTGCCGATATCAGGGAAGGCTGCATGCCGCCCACTTCGATCATCGCCTGCTGCATCACCGGACTCAATCCGGAGTACACGAGCAGCGCGAAGATGCACATCAGGCTGATACAGATGGTGACAAACGGCGGATGCGGCTGGTTTTCCGACCAGGGGGTAACAATCCCGTGGCTCACCTGGTCATCCTTTAACCAGAAAACGGTAGTTCCTGTATTTGAAAACTGCACCGTCTCTTCGAATTTCGTCCAGCACCAATCCACTATCGAGTTCGTCTTTTTCAACCAGCCTCTGGCCGTTGCTCAACACGAACCGGTCACCGGGCTCGTCTGCATATACCAGTACCGTTATCCTGATTTCGGGCAAGGTGTCCCTGACACCCTGGGGCAGTTCCCAGTAGCTGATTGGTTCGGCTATGTGCGGTTTCAGGCCCGGATCGGAGGCCGGTTCCCGGGGCGCGCTCTCCCGCGCCACCGGCTCTGGCTCGCTATCCTGTTCGGCCACGAACTGTTCAACCGACTGCCTTAATTTTTGCCTCTCTTCTGTGTCGCGGCCTTCATCCGCTGACTGGATTTCTGCCGGACTTTTTGCCGAAGTTTCTGCAGCCGCCCGGTAGTTCTCAGTCCGGGTGCGTGGCGCGGGTTCCCCCGCATCCGAAGTCACCGGCACGGGGCTTTCCCTGCTGCTGACCACTGCGGGCTCCGCCATCGTGTCGGCTGCCTCGGGCACGGTGAACTGCTGCCAGCCAAACCAGGCCATAACGATAGCACTGAGCACAATCAGCAACGCGGGGACCATCTTGCCCGGCGCGCCATCTGAGCCGGATGTGCCTTCCACCGGCGTACCCAGCGTTGGCGTTTCACCCAGTTGGCGGGACTGTTCCGATTTTTTCAGCGCCTCGAGTAAAATCGACATGTTCTACGACCTCTCCTCTTCGGCCAGCATCAGCCGGGGCTGCGTAATGGTCGGGGCCATCAGGTAAATGAGCGTGTTGGGCCCCACGATACCATCCGCTATCAGGCCATGCCGGCGCTGAAATGTCAGCAGCCAGGTTTCAAACCCGGCATCGAACACACCGCTTCCCGTCCATGCCGGTTCGGCGAAACCTGCCATCTCCATCACGATATCTACTGCTGCACCCGACTCGCCGCGCCGAATCTGCTGCGGCCAGTCCGGCGCCTGCGGCCAAACCACGATGTACTCTCCCAGCCAGTTGGATTCGATCGCATCAGGTGACAGCTCAAGCCATTCCGCACCTGAACCGACCAACAGCGCACGTTCCGTAATTCCCTGCAGCAGAAGCATTCTCGGACTTTCACCCTGCAGCACCAGCAAAACCGGCAACCCGAGGTTCCGGATTCGGGACCAGTTGCCCCGCTCTCTGATGCAGGCATAGCCGGTACCAGATTTGCCGTCGCAGGCAGATGCCATGGCATTGGCGCTCTGGCGATCACCCCAGAGACCCGCCATCGACTGCCACGCCAGGCGGTGTTGCTGATCCAGCCAGCCGGAATCGATTTCGCTCTGCGGCATGTGTTCATTGACCTGGGCGGCAGAAACATTGCCTACTCCTGTCTCCGGCTCCTGCAGGACTGAAGGGGGTTCCGGTGAAGGCGCTGCGATTTCCGTCGCTGGCTGTGGTTTGGCCTGTGCGACATCGACAGGCTCAAAGGTCTTTTCCGGATTGATCCTTTGGTAGAGAGGTTCCCCCCACATCAAGGCTGTCATCGCCAGCAGAACCACGACCGAGGCAGTAGCGATAGCCATTGGCCACCTGCCGGACCGCACCCGGGTTTCGCTGGGCTGGACTTCATTTGCAGCGGCATGCACCAACGCCGGCGACACGCTGCCGGACTCTTTCGCATAGGCGCCCGCCAGTGAGCGGTCCGCGATGATATTGATCAGGCGCGGAACTCCGCCCGAGCGTTGGTACAGGGCACGCATGGCTGAGCGCCGGAACGGATTGCGCTGACTGCCTGCCACCTTCATCCGGTGCTTCACATATGCAAACGTTTCTTCCTGGTTCAGCGGTGACAGGTGATAACGGGCTGTAATCCGTTGAGACAGCTGACGCAGATTCTGTCGCTGCAGGAGCTGCCGGAGCTCAGGCTGACCAAGCAGCACCATTTGCAAAAGTTTTTCTTTGGCGGTTTCCAGGTTGGTCAATAACCGCACTTGCTCGAGTGCTTCCGGACTGAGGTTCTGGGCTTCATCGATGACGACCACCACGCGCCGCCCTTTTGCGTGCTGGTCCAGCAAATAACGAATGAGGGAGTCGACCATCAGTTTATTGCTGTCTGCAATCCCCTCCGTTGAAACCCCCAGCTCTTCGCAAATGGTTGCCAGCAATTCCCGCGGCGTCATCAGGGGATTCAGCACCAGGGCCACCTGGGTTTGTTCCGGAACCTGCTCGAGCAGACACCTGCAGATGGTGGTTTTGCCGTTGCCCACCTCGCCGGTCAGTTGAACGAATCCGCTCGCGCCACCCTGCCCGACTCCGTATAGCAGGTGCGCCAACGCGTCGCGATGCGCTGCACTGAGATATACGAACGACGGATCCGGTGTTATCGAAAACGGTGGTTCCTGTAATCCAAAAAACTGCAGGTACAAATTTTTCTCTCTCTAGTCTTCCAGTTCGAGCAGGATAGCATTACCACCTACTGCGGCCGTATTAACGGTCAGCGTACGTTCGGTTGCAAACCTCAACATATAATGTGGACCACCAGCCTTCGGTCCGGTTCCTGACAACCTCTCACCGCCAAACGGCTGAACGCCCACGACCGCACCGATCATGTTCCGGTTTACATAGCAGTTCCCGGCCAGCACGCGCCTGGCAATGTACTGCTGTGTGTGGTCAATCCGGCTGTGGATTCCCAATGTCAGACCATATCCCGTCGCATTAATTTCATCTATCACCTTGTCAAGGTCCCTGGAACGATAACGCACAACGTGCAAAACCGGGCCGAACACTTCTTCTTCAAGGGTATTGATCGAATCAATCTCAAAGGCACAGGGCGCCATGTAGTGCCCGTTGAGACCTTTTTGGAGCGGCGCCCGGCCAATCAACCTGAATTCTTTTTCCATCCTGTCGGCGTGCGCAGTCAGTTCTTCACGCGCGGCTCCGTCGATCACCGGTCCCACGTCGCTCGAAAGGAGCTTCGGGTTGCCAATGACCAGTTCCTGCATGGCGCCGGCCAGTAACGCCATGATGCGGTCCGCAACATCGTCCTGCAGAAACAGTATTCGCAAGGCTGAACACCGCTGTCCGGCGCTGTGGAAAGCGCTGCGGATGACATCCTGCACGACCTGTTCGGGCAATGCTGAACTGTCCACCAGCATCGCGTTCTGTCCGCCGGTCTCGGCGATCATTGCAGCCAGCGGCGCATCCCTTTCGGCAAGGCTCCGGTTGATCCGGTGCGCGGTGGCCATAGAACCGGTAAGTGCGACACCGTCAACCCGGGGATCCGAAGTGAGCTTCGCCCCAACCACGGACCCGCGCCCCGGCACAAACTGCAGAGCTTCGACCGGTATTCCTGCCTGGTGCATGGTCTTTACCGCAAGGGCGGCGATGGCTGGTGTCTGGTCCGCGGGTTTGGCCATGACGGTATTGCCGGCCGCGAGAGCGGCGCTGACCTGCCCGGTGAAGATCGCCAGGGGAAAATTCCATGGGCTGATGCAAACGAAAACACCCTTACCGTGAAGGCTCAGCGTGTTGGACTCCCCGGTTGGCCCGGGCAGGATGATCGGCTGGTCGAACCTCGTCCTGGCCTGAAGAGCATAATATCTAAGAAAATCAACAGCCTCCCTTATTTCGGAAATCGCATCGTGGGCCGTTTTACCGGCCTCGCGATTAATCAGCGCCATGAACTCGCCGAAATTTTCCTCCATGGCATCAGCAGCCGCCTCCAGCATGGCTGCCCTTGCGGCCCCGCCGGTATCATCCCACCTGGTGGCAAAGGCATGCGCATCCTCGATCGCGCGTTCGAGTTCCTCGGCACTGGTTTGCCGCACGTTGCCGATCCGGTCGTCCAGGTCCGCGGGATTGGTGTTGTCCTTTTCCGGGCCGCCGTGCGCGAGCAGACCACGCGCCAGGATGGGTTCCACATCCCATTGTTTATCGGCAAACGGCTGCATTTCTTCCGCCAGCGCCAGCGAATCCAGTTCGTTGGCCAGGTTGACACCGGATGAGTTGACCCGTTCTGCCCCGTAAAGGTCGCGCGGCAAGGGGATCGACGGATGCCAGGCGGGCTCGGTCGTGGCCACTTTCCGGAGTGGGTTTTCAGCGACCTTTTCAACCGGCAGGTTCTCGTCGACGATCCGGTTGACGAACGAGGTATTGGAGCCGTTTTCCAGCAGACGCCTGACCAGGTAAGGGAGCAGGTCCTCGTGGCTCCCGACGGGCGCGTACACCCGGCAGGCGTGGCGGAAGCCCTGTTCGCTCATCACGATGCCATAAAGGTCTTCACCCATGCCGTGAAGTCTCTGGAATTCGTAATCCAGCCTGTCCCCTGCCAGTTCGGTGACCGCGGCAATGGTGTGTGCGTTGTGGGTAGCAAATTGCGGGTAGAAAGCTTCTCGCTGATCCAGGACCTGTTTTGCGCAGGCGATGTACGAAACGTCCGTATTCGCTTTGCGGGTGAACACCGGGTAACCCTTGAAGCCTTCAACCTGCGCGTGCTTGATCTCGGCATCCCAGTAAGCGCCCTTCACCAACCGCACCGGGATGCGCTGGCCGGCCCTGGCAGAAAGTTCTGCCAGCCAGTTGATCATCGGAATCGCCCTTTTCTGGTAAGTCTGCAATGCGATTCCAAAACCATTCCAGCCCGCCAGCACCCGGCTCTGGAGGACTTCGCCGAACACGTCCAGCGTCAGCATCAGGCGGTCCGCTTCTTCAGTGTCGACTGTCAGCGCCATGTTGTTGGCCATGGCCAGTTCGGCAAGGTCCAGCAAGCGCGGAGCCAGTTCCCGCAACACCCGGTCCCGCTGCCCGAATTCAAATCGCGGATGGATGGCCGAGAGTTTGACCGAAATGCTGGGGGCGGAAAAAATGTCGTCCGGGTTGTCACGCGCGCCAATCGCCTTGATACCGGCCCGGTACGATTCCATGTAACGCTCGGAATCCTCGCTGGTCAACGCCGCTTCGCCCAGCATGTCAAACGAGTGGCGGTAGATCCTGTTCTTTTTCTGCTGCGAACGGTCAAGCGCTTCATCAATCGTGCGGCCCATGACGTACTGGTGCCCCATGATCTTCATGGCCTGCCTGATAGCCGTGCGCACCACGGGCTCTCCACTGCGGTTGACCAGGCGCTTCAGGGTCGCTTTGAAGTTCGATTGGGTGGAGTCAGACAGGGCCACCAGTTTACCGGTCAGCATCAGGCCCCAGGTAGAGGCATTGACCAACACCGATGAACTTTTTCCAAGGTGGGATTCCCAGTCCGCGTCACCGAGCTTGTCGGCAATCAGCTTTTCTGCGGTTTCATCATCCGGAATACGCAGCAAGGCCTCGGCCAGGCACATCAGGATGACACCCTCTTCGGAAGACAGGTCGTATTCCTGCATGAAGGCATCGAGCAGACCACGGTCATCGCGCCTGGCGCGCACGGATGCCACCAGCGATTGGGCACGCCGGTCGATCCGTTCTTCAATCGCAGGCTCGAAATGAAGGCGGGACTGCAGTGAACCGACCACTTCAGTTTCATCTGCGTGGTAAGAACGGTTGATTGCATCTCTCAGTGGTTTGGCTGATTCGGGGTCTGAAATCAGGAAATCATTCTTCTTCTGGTCGCTCACAGCAGGCGCTCCCTGGACTGGCTATCGGGCTGATGAAAGTTTACTCCCCGGGCGCAATCTTGGAAACAAATGAGACGAAATTTATCAAGCTTTTCTTGCCCATAGCTCAATTGCGCGGATACAATTGCCAGCTTGGCGTTTTACCCAGGATGCAGATGGTCGTTACCTGGCAGAATTCTGACGAGACAAAAGCGCGTGTGCTGGCCAGGGGAAACTTTTCCCTGGGTGCCGGCGGCCTGGTCAATCTTTTGTTGGCGCTGGCCGTGGTGAGTCTTTCCCTGGCAGGCGTTTTGGCCTGGCAGGGGTATTGGCCCATCCTCCTGATCGCGGTTATCCAACTTGTTTTGGTGGCCTGGATTTTGATCAGGGCCTGGCAAAGAACCTGGGTGTCGGAAGTCATCGAGATCTGCGAAAACAGTATCCGTGTGACCCGGCAGAGACACCGAAAAAAGCGCCGGTATGAACTTGTAACAGCATGGACCGTTGTTGAACTCAGGCAACCTGACATCGCCTGGTACAGCCCCAGGGTCATCATGAGGTCCGGTGCAAAACAGGTAGAAGTCGGCTCGTTCCTGACGAGCGAGGAAAAACTGCAGTTGCTCACGCAGTTGCAGGGTGCAATTGGAAAACACAGCGCCATTAGAGGCGCATTACATTCTTGAGGCTTTTAATCCCAATGAAGAAGCAAAATACTTTCATTGTTGCAACAGCAGTTACCGCGGCCGTTATTGCTGCGTTCTGGTTATTGCTGGCTGCACCCGGGTACACCGGAAATGAAATCAACATGCCGCGTGGCGTGACCGCCCAGTCACAGCTCAGTTACGATCTCCACATGATCATTCTGTGGATTTGCGTGGTGATCGGCATCATCGTTTTCAGCGCCATGTTCTATTCCATCGTGGCACACCGAAAATCGAAGGGATACGAGGCGTCACAATTCACCCACAGCACCAAGGCGGAAATCGTCTGGACCATCATTCCGGTGTTGATCCTGGTCGTAATGGCCGTTCCGGCAACCACGGCCCTGGTGCACATGGAGGTGGCGCCGGAAACGGAAATGACCATTAAAATCACCGGTTTTCAGTGGCGCTGGAAATACGAGTACATGGAGGACGATATCCGCTTCATTTCCTCACTTCATTCGGATTCCAACGCCGCCAGGCGGCTGGCGTCGGGCGCCAATCCTGAATCTGTCGAAAACTATCTTCGCGAAGTGGACAATCCCCTGGTGCTGCCGACGAACACCAAGATCAAATTTCTGATAACGGCCGATGACGTCATCCACTCCTGGTGGGTACCTTCCCTTGGCTGGAAGCGTGATGCCGTGCCCGGGTTTATCAACGAAGCCTGGACTGAAATCCTGGAACCGGGCGTCTACCGCGGCCAGTGCGCGGAACTTTGCGGCAAGGACCACGGCTTCATGCCGATCGTTCTGAACGTTCTGCCCCGGGACGAATACGAAACATGGGCGGAAGGCCAGCGTCGGCGCATGGCGCACGAAGAAGCCGATACCCAGCGATTGTGGACTCGCGACGAGCTGATGGCGGCCGGCGAGACGGTCTATGCATCGCAATGCGCGACTTGCCACCAGGCGGATGGCCAGGGCCTGGCCCCGGCATTCCCGGCCCTGGCAGGCAGCAAGGTGAGCCAGGGCCCGCTGGATGAGAATATCAATATCGTCCTGCACGGACGCGAAGGCACCGCAATGCAGGCCTGGGGCACCATGCTGTCCGATTCTGACATCGCCGCGGCCCTGACCTATACCCGCAACGCCTTCGGCAACGAGACCGGCGACGTGGTCCAGCCGCAAACCATCGCCAAAATCAAGAACGGATAACAGACACAGGAACGGATGAGATGAGTAACGAGAGCACTCACAGCCACGAAGCAGCACACGACGATCATCACGATCACGCCCCCACCGGGTTCCTCGACCGTTGGCTGTTCACGACCAACCATAAGGACATCGGCACGCTTTACCTGGTGTTTGCACTGTTGATGTTTTTCATCGGCGGCAGCATGGCCATGGTTATTCGCGCCGAGCTGTTCATGCCGGGCCTGCAACTGGTTGAGCCCGACTTCTTCAACCAGATGACCACCATGCACGCGCTGATCATGGTATTCGGCGCCGTCATGCCGGCCTGGGTGGGCTTCGCCAACTGGATGATCCCGATGATGATCGGCGCGCCAGACATGGCCCTGCCGCGCATGAACAACTGGAGCTTCTGGATTCTGCCGTTTGCCTTCACCATGCTGCTCAGCACGCTGTTCATGGATTCCGGCGGCCCGGCGGCCGGCTGGACCCTGTATCCGCCACTCAGCCTGCAGGGCGGACAGAGCCTGGCTTTCGTCATTTTTGCCGTTCACATGATGGGTATTTCGTCGATCATGGGATCCATCAATGTGATCGCAACCATCCTGAACATGCGCGCGCCAGGCATGACCCTGCTGAAAATGCCGCTGTTCGTCTGGACCTGGCTGATTACCGCTTTCCTGCTGATTGCAGTCATGCCGGTACTGGCCGGCGCCGTGACCATGCTGCTGACCGACCACTTTTTCGGCACCAGCTTCTTCAATGCGGCCGGCGGCGGTGACCCGGTGATGTTCCAGCATATTTTCTGGTTCTTCGGGCACCCCGAGGTCTACATCATGATCCTGCCGGCCTTCGGCGTGGTGTCGGAGATCATCCCGACCTTCGCCCGCAAGCCGCTGTTCGGTTACACGGCCATGGTTTACGCCACCGCGAGCATCGCGTTCCTTTCGTTCATTGTCTGGGCGCACCACATGTTCACGGTGGGGATGCCGCTGACCGGCGAACTGTTCTTCATGTACGCCACCATGCTGATCGCGGTGCCAACCGGTGTGAAAGTCTTCAACTGGGTCAGCACCATGTGGCGGGGATCGATGACTTTCGAGACACCCATGCTGTTTGCCATCGGTTTTGTCGTACTGTTCACGATTGGCGGGCTTTCCGGCCTGATGCTGGCAATAGCCGCAGCGGACCTGCAATACCACGATACCTATTTTGTCGTTGCCCATTTCCACTACGTGCTGGTGCCGGGCGCGGTGTTTGCGCTGATGGCTGGCGCCTATTACTGGCTGCCGAAGTGGACCGGCCGCATGTACTCGGAAAAATGGGGCAAGATCCATTTCTGGATCTCGGCCATCTCGGTCAACATCCTGTTTTTCCCGCAGCACTACCTGGGCCTGGCAGGCATGCCGCGGCGCATCCCCGACTATTCAACCCAGTTCGCGGATTTCAACATGATTTCTTCGATCGGTGGCTTCATCTTCGGCGCGTCCCAACTGATTTTTGTCGCGGTCATCGTGCATTGCGTCTACAAGAGCAGGCAGGCTGCGACCGGACGCGTATGGGAAGGAGCCAGGGGCCTGGAATGGACGCTCTCATCGCCGCCACCCTACCACTCGTTCAATACGCCGCCGCCGATCAATTCATCGACGGTTGCACACGCGGATGAGGCTCACTGAGTTCGGGCATGGGCGATAACGGCCGCGAGGACATCGAAGCCAGGCGCAGCCGCGCGGTGAAAACCGCCTTGCTGCTGGGGCTGGTCGCGGCCATGATTTTCATCGCATTCATTCTTTCCGGAGTCCTTGGAAGCTTAAATGAGTAACGAAGGCCAGGCGACGCATACATCCCATCGCAAGCTGGTGCGAAAACTGGTTTTGCTGGCCGTGGGCATGTTCGGGTTCGGTTTTGCGATGTGGCCACTGTACAACGTGTTTTGTGACCTGACGGGGCTGGGAGGCCGCGGCGTCAAGGTCGCAGAAAACGCCGGACCAGTGCAGAAATCAGACCGGCAGATCAAGATTCGCTTCGACGCGACCGTCAATTCCGGGTTGTCCTGGGTATTTGAAGCCAAAGACAAGTCGTCCATGGTCACCCTGGGAGAAATGACGGAATCCTACTACCTGGCCATGAACCCGGAGGACCAGGCCGTGGCGGGACGGGCGATCTACAATGTAACCCCACCCGAAGCCAGCTTGTATTTCGTGAAAACCGAGTGTTTTTGCTTCACCGAGCAGGTTCTGCAGGCGAACGAAACCAAAGAAATGCCGGTGTACTATTTCATCCAGCCGGATTTACCAGAACATATAAAGGAAATAACACTGTCCTACACTTTTTACCGCGATGAGAATTCTACTGCCGTGGCGCTGGCGCCAGGTTCGGATTCGAAATCCGACTGAAGGCCGGACAGTCAAAGAGGATTAACGAGGCTTACTACACAATGTCACAACACGCAGACGATTCCTATTACGTACCCCATGGGACCAAGTGGCCGATCATAGGCTCCGTGGGCATGATGACCATGCTCGGCAGCGCGGCCTTCTGGGTTAACGACTCACCCACCGCCCCCTGGACCTTCATGGTCGGTGCACTGATCCTGATTTACATGATGTTCGGCTGGTTTGGCGAAGTCATCAGGGAGAGCGAGGCAGGCCTTTACAACGCCCAGGTGGATACCTCGTTCCGCATGGGCATGATGTGGTTCATTTTTTCCGAGGTCATGTTCTTCGCCTGTTTCTTCGGCGCCCTGTTCTATGTGCGGATGTTCTCAGTCGCCTGGCTTGGCGGTGAAGGCACGGGAGCCATGACCAATGAAATCCTGTGGCAAGGCTACGATGCCGTCTGGCCCACCGGCGGTCCGGCCGAGGTGGGCGGGCCGTTCCAGACCATACCGGCGTTCGGCATTCCTTTTCTGAACACATTGATCCTGCTGACGTCCGGTTTCACCGTCACGATGGCCCACCACGCACTGAAAAAGGATCTGCGCGGAAAGCTGGTGGCCTGGTTGCTGGCTACCGTCGTCCTTGGCTTCATCTTCGTCTACTACCAGGCGTATGAGTACATTCATGCCTACCAGGACCTCGGTCTGACGCTGGGCTCCGGAATTTACGGTTCGACCTTTTTCATGCTGACGGGTTTTCACGGCATGCACGTGACGCTGGGCGCCATCATGCTATTGGTCATTGCCATTCGCTGCATGCGGGGGCACTTCACTCCAAGTGACCATTTTGGTTTCGAAGCCGTGGCCTGGTACTGGCACTTTGTAGACGTGGTCTGGCTGGGGTTGTTTATCTTTGTTTACGTCTACTAGGCATAAACAGTTATAGACATCGGCAAAGCCCGCCGGTTCGCGGGCTTTGCGTTATTCGGGTTCGGCGGCCTGCTCGGCAGCGGGGTATCTGACCGGCCCGCTGTTGGGTTCGATCCAACCCAACTGGTGGGCAACCCACAAAAACAGGAATAACACCAGGGACAGACCGATACGCCAACTCAGGCGCTTTACTGTGCGGTCCCCTTCACCGTGGTCCTTGACCAGGAAGATCAACGCAGAACCAAGACTGTAGATAATGGCAAGTATAAAAACGATGATCAGTATTTTCATAACCATGACGGTTCCTGCCGGTTTTTTGGGCGAACCCTGATTATACCAAGATGTCCTTCAGACCTTCGATCAAACTGACCCTGGTTCTGCTTGTCCTGGCGACGGTATTTCTGCGACTGGGCATCTGGCAAACAGATCGCAAGGCAGAGAAGCAATTACTGTTCGAACAATTCGAAAATGCGCCTTACCTGAGCCTCGAAGAAGCCCTGCAGAAACAGGAACAGTTTGCCCGGGTCGAAGCCAGGGGAAACTATGATCCCGACCGGCATGTTCTGCTGGACAACAAGATACACAACGGGCGGGCCGGTGTGCATGTATTGACCCCGTTTTCACTCGAAAGTGGCGCGCAGATCCTGGTCAACCGGGGCTGGCTGCCCCTGGCCGCGGACCGGCGGTCGCTTCCGGCAGTGCCTACCGATGGCCGGGACCGTACCATCAGGGGAATTCTCAATCGTCCCTCCTCCGGCGGGCAACGCCTTGGTGAGGCCGACATTGTAAAGCGCGACAACTGGCCGCAATTGATTACTTACCTGGACATGAATTCGGTCGGCGAGGCCCTGGAAACATCACTGGAACCCTGGCTCGTGCAACTGGACGCGGAAGACGCCAGCGGTTTTGAAGACCGGCAATGGCAGGCCGCGGTGATGACACCCCAGGTTCACGGCGCTTACGCCCTGCAGTGGTTTGCCCTGGCCGCTGCCGCATTGGTTATCTGGATCATCCTGGGAATACGGCGGGCCCGTTCGGGTTCCGAGGAAACAACGGCGGGAAAATGAAGAAACGACTCTCACCCCGGATTTTGCTGGTTACCATAGCAGCGATGTTTTTGCTGCCCCTGTTGCTCGCATGGTTCATGTACACCGGGACGATCGACTACAAGCCGGCCACCACCCGCAATTACGGAGAACTGGTCGAACCACCGTTGCCCCTGTCATGGGAAAACATCAACCTGGTCAGCTCAGCTGGCGGTGACCCCGAACCCGCTTCAGGTGTACTGACGAAGCACTGGGTCGTGCTCAGGCCCGTTCCTGTTGGTTGCGGGGAAACCTGCGAGCAGGAAGTCATCCAGCTGAGGCAGGTTCACCGGGCCGCGGGTCGCAATCAATCCCGGATTCGCATCGCCCTTCTGCTGGAGGATTCCGCCGCTGCAGCAGACATCAGCCGGATGGAGGAAATCTACCCGGAATTCAATATCATCACCAGTCCAGCGGGAACCCTCCAGGGCGTCATGCGCCAGGCGTCAGGCAACCTGACATCGACTTACCTGGTCGATCCGCTTGGGAATATAATGATGGTTTACGCCAGCGGGGCCGACCCCAATCACCTCAAGAAAGACCTGAAGCGGCTCCTTACCTGGTCAAAACTGGACGAATAGTAATGAACCCTGGCCTCCACCGCCTGGCGATTGTCGCCGTCTTTGTCGCATTTGTCGTGATTGTACTGGGGGCATACGTACGCCTGTCGCATGCCGGGCTGGGTTGCCCGGACTGGCCCGGCTGTTACGGCCAGCTCACCTGGCCGGCCCAGGCCGAAGAGATTGTACAGGCCAACGAAGCATTCCCGGAACGGCCGGTTGAATCCGGAAAAGCCTGGCGAGAAATGGTGCACCGCTACCTGGCTGGCGCTTTGGTGTTGCTGGTGCTGGCCATCAACCTCATTGCCTGGAAATCCGGCAGTCCGCCGCGGATCAGGTTGCAAGCTGGCTTTTTGCTGGCACTGATCCTGTTCCAGGCCGCACTGGGCATGTGGACCGTTACGCTCAAGCTATTACCGGTTGTGGTCATGGCGCATCTGCTGGGAGGGCTGGCTACCTTCAGCCTGCTGCTGTGGCTGGCCTGGAGCACACGTGTGCCGGCTGTGAGCGCTGCCGCAGCGATTTACCGGTCGCTGCGGCCGATGATCATTGCATGCCTGCTTTTCCTGGTCGCTCAAATCGCCCTCGGGGGCTGGACCAGCGCCAACTATTCAGCGCTGGTCTGCACGGAGTTTCCCGGTTGCCAGGGAGAGCTGTGGCCCGAATCGAATTTCCGTGACGGCTTTACCCTGTGGCGCGAGATTGGTGTCGACTACGAGGGCGGGGTCCTGGATTACAGTTCCCGCGTGGCCATTCACATGACCCACCGGCTTGGGGCACTGTTCGTTTTTGTCCTGATTGGGCTACTTTCAATCCTGCTCATAAAGCAACCTGCCAGCCGGAAGTCCGGGGCCATCCTGGGGGCCGTATTGTTGGCCCAGGTAGCCCTGGGCATCCAGAACGTGATTCTGCATTTGCCATTGGCCAATGCCGTGGCCCACAACGGAATGGCCGCCCTGCTGCTCGCCGCCATACTGTGGCCGATGTACCTCTCGGGCAGACGGGCGCAGTGATCTCATGAGCTCAACGGCAAGCCAGTACCTGGAACTGTGCAAACCCAAGGTAGTCGCCCTGATTGTATTCACGGCAGTGGTCGGCATGCTGCTGGCCGTGCCCGCCTGGCCACCGTTCAACGCCTGGTTTTTCGGAACCATGGGCATCGGGTTGGCTGCCTCATCCGCCGCAGCGATCAACCACCTGCTGGACCAGAGAATCGACGCTGTAATGGCCAGGACAAGGAACCGGCCCTTGCCAACGGGGCAACTGGGTGTAACCCAGGTATTGACCTTCGCCCTGATCCTGGGCGTGCTCTCCATGACCCTGCTCGTGGTGTGGGTCAATGCACTGACAGCCGTACTCACCTTCCTGTCCCTGATCGGCTACGCCATTATTTACACCGTCTGGCTAAAGCGGGCGACGCCGCAAAACATAGTGATCGGTGGCGCTGCCGGTGCAGCCCCACCGGTGCTGGGCTGGACAGCGGTGACCGGCTCAGTGGATCCCAATGCACTGATCCTGTTCCTGATCATCTACGTCTGGACGCCGCCTCATTTCTGGGCCCTGGCCATCCATCGCAGAGACGATTACGCCGCGGTCGATATCCCGATGCTGCCGGTCACACATGGCATCAGGTTTACCCGCTGGCATATCTTTTTTTACACGATACTGCTGGTCATCGTTACCACCCTGCCCTTCCTGACAGGTATGAGCGGATTGCTTTACCTGGCAGGTGTGACCGTGCTGAACCTCGGATTTCTGTGGTATGCGTTCCGCCTGTTGCGAGATAACGACGAACGTCTGCCCATGCAAACTTTTGGTTACTCGATTATTTACCTGATGGTATTGTTTGCTTTCTTACTTTCTGATCATTTCCTTAAAGTGATCATGAGCTAGGCAACGATACGCGAACCTGAGATTACGACCCATGAGCAAGAGTTTTTCAACTGGAACCCACGATACGCCGCTGTCCGCTCTCGAGGACCACGACGAATTCATCATGCGCCATATTGGTCCCCGCGATGAACACGTGGCGAAAATGCTGGAAAGTATTGGCGTGTCTTCGCTGGATGAACTGATCAGCAGCACGCTGCCGCCGTCGATACAGATCGACGAGCCGCTCGATCTGCCGGAAGCGATATCCGAGCAGGAAGCACTCGCCAGTCTCCGCGAGATGGCCGGGCTTAACCAGGTGAAGCACAACATGATCGGCATGGGCTACCACGAAACCATTCTGCCGGCCGTGATCCAGAGAAACGTCCTCGAAAATCCGGGTTGGTATACAGCGTACACGCCTTACCAGGCGGAAATATCGCAGGGCCGGCTTGAAGCACTGCTGAATTTCCAGCAGATGGTCTGCGACCTGACCGGCATGCCGATTGCCAACGCCTCGTTGCTGGACGAGGCGACCGCGGCCGCCGAGGCGATGACGATGCTGCAGCGCATGAACCGTAAGTCGAAATCCCCACGGTTCCTGGTTGACCGGTACGTTTTGCCGCAAACCCTCGACGTGGTCGAAAACAGGGCGTCCTATTTTGGCATCGAGGTCGTGGTGGGTGAACCGGATGAAGCGATCCAGGACGGGGAATACTTCGGCGTGCTGTTGCAGTACCCCGGTGTGGATGGCGGCCTTGTCGACCACCGTTCCACGATCGCGGCGGCGCATGAGAAGGGCGCGCTGGTTACCGTTGCTGCCGACCTGATGAGCCTGGTCCTGCTGACACCGCCGGGCGAGATGGATGCCGACGTGGTCGTCGGGTCGGCCCAGAGGTTTGGCGTGCCGATGTGTTATGGCGGCCCCCACGCAGCATTCTTCGCCACGCGGGAAGCCTACAAAAGGTCGATGCCCGGCCGGATTATCGGCGTTTCCCAGGACAGCAAGGGCCGGACCGCTCTGCGCATGGCACTGCAGACCAGGGAGCAACACATTCGCAGGGACAAGGCCACCAGTAACATTTGTACTGCGCAAGCCCTGCTGGCTGTCATCAGCGGACTCTACGGTGTCTGGCACGGCCGCGAACGACTGAAGAAAATTGCCCGCAGAATCCATCGCCTGAGCGGCCTGCTCGCTGCAGGGCTGAAGGAATTGGGTTACTCAAATCAACACGAACACTGGTTTGACACGCTGACCCTGAAACTTGACGAGGCCACTGCCGGCGACGTCTATCAGCAGGCCCTCGATGCAGGCATCAACCTGCGCAGGATCGGCACTGACGCACTGGGTATGAGCGTCAATGAAAAGACCACTGCCGCGCATATCGAGGCATTGATGAAGGCGTTCGCGAACGGCAATCCAACTCGCTCGGTCACTGAAACTGACCTGGAACTGGCGGACGACTGGACAGCTATCCCACAGGCCTTGCGAAGGGAAAGCGATTTTCTGCAACATCCGGTGTTTTATGACTACCATTCCGAAACCGAGATGCTGCGTTACTTGAAGCGACTGGAAAACAAGGACCTGTCGTTGGCTCACGCGATGATTTCGCTCGGTTCCTGCACCATGAAACTCAATGCCACGACGGAAATGATTCCGATCACCTGGCCCGAGTTCAGTGATATTCATCCGTTCGCGCCTGCCGACCAGGCGACCGGTTACCGGCAAATGATCGCTGAATTGGAAAGAATGCTGGTGGTTTGCACCGGTTACGACGCCGTTTCATTACAGCCGAATGCCGGTTCCCAGGGGGAATACGCCGGCCTGCTCGCCATCAAGGCGTATCACGAATCGCGCGGTGACATGGACCGTGACATCTGCCTGATCCCGTCTTCAGCCCACGGCACCAACCCGGCCAGTGCAGCAATGGCCGGTATGAAGATCGTGGTGGTCAAATGCGACGAAAACGGCAACGTGGATCTCACCGACCTGCAAGCCAGGGCGCAGGAATTCGGCGACCGCCTGGGTGCGCTGATGATCACCTATCCTTCGACCCACGGTGTGTTCGAAGAGGATATCCGGGAAATCTGCGATGTCGTGCACCAGCACGGCGGGCAAGTCTATCTGGATGGCGCCAATCTCAACGCGCTGGTCGGGTGCGCCGCTCCCGGCAAGTTCGGCGCGGACGTTTCTCACCTGAACCTGCACAAAACATTCTGTATCCCCCACGGTGGAGGAGGTCCGGGAGTCGGGCCCATCTGCGTGGGTAAACATCTGGAGCCGTTTCTTCCCGGGCACTCCGTGGTTTCCATGGACGGCGAATCCGGGAACAATCGCGCCATTTCAGCCGCTCCCTGGGGCAGTGCGGGAATCCTGCCTATCTCCTGGGCGTACATCACGATGATGGGCCGGTACGGTATGAAAAAAGCGACCCAGGTCGCCATTCTAAATGCCAATTACATTGCCTCGCGGCTGGCCGGCGCCTATCCCGTGCTTTACACCGGTCGTAACGGGCGCGTCGCCCATGAATGCATCATCGATATCCGGCCTTTCAAGGAAACCTGCGGCATCACCGAGGAAGACGTCGCCAAGCGCCTGATCGATTTCGGGTTCCATTCCCCGACCATGTCGTTCCCGGTACCGGGAACGCTGATGATCGAACCGACCGAAAGTGAATCATTGGCGGAGATCGACCGGTTCTGCGACGCGATGCTGACCATCCACGAGGAGATCAGCGCAGTGGAATCCGGCCAACAGGATGCACAGGACAATGCCCTGAAGAATGCGCCGCACACCCCGGCTGACCTGGCAGCCGACTGGGCACACACCTACAGCCGTGAGCAGGCGGCCTACCCGGTCGCGGGGCTGTACCTGGACAAATTCTGGGCGCCGGTCAGCCGCGTCGATAACGTATTTGGAGACAGGAACCTGGTCTGCTCATGTCCGCCACCGGAAGCCTGGGTCTACGATCCCGACGAGGAGTGATCAGGCTAAATGGTGAGTTCCGGGGGTGGCATCCGGCGATTGTAGCGGGAAGACATCACCCGCCCGTAAGCGCCCGTGTTGGCGACCAGCATGAGATCCCCTTCGGAGCTGACCGGTAACAGGCGGCTTTCACCGACCACATCCCCGGACTCGCAGATTGGCCCCACCACCCGGTAAACCCTCTCCGCATCCTCGTGCAGCCTCGAGAGGTTCACGATATCGTGATAGGCGCCATAAAGGGCTGGACGAATGAGTGCGTTCATACCGACGTTTATGCCCAGGTAATGGTACTGGCCCTTGGTTTTAAGCTGGGTGACCCTCGACAGCAACACGCCGCACTCGGCCGCCAGGTAGCGGCCTGGTTCCAGCCAGATTTCAATGTTCCGGTCATCCATGGTTTCGCTGAGCAATTCGTTCATCCGGTCCAGGTCGAATCCGGGCTGCCCGCGCCGGTCAGGAACACCCAGCCCGCCCCCGAGATCCAGGATCCTCGCGTCCGGGAAAAGGGGCAAAACTTCCAGGAAGCGTTGCAACTGCTCGCGCCATACTTCTGCGTTGTGGACTCCGCTGCCGGTATGCGCATGCAAACCGATGACTTTCGCACCATGCTGATCCAGGATCTGCACACATTGTTCGATGTGGTCCAGGGAAATCCCGAATTTTGAATCCGACCCCGAGGTGATGACTTTCTGGTGATGCCCATAGCCCGTATCCAGGTCCAGCCGCAGAAAAATTTCCCGGTCCGTGAAAATCTCCGGCCACTGGTGTATGGCCCAGGAATTATCGACCGTCAACCGGATTCCCGTTTGCAATGCGGCCTCATACTCCTCCCGGGGCGCAAAATTTGGTGTGAAGAGCATGTCCTGTTTCCCGAGTCCGGGCACGGCCGACCTGACGTGTTTGACTTCCTGCATCGAAACGCATTCAAAACCCAATCCCTCTTCGAACAAGGCGCGCAAAATGGACGGGTGGTCGTTTGCCTTTACTGCGTAAAACACGCGGTCGACCGAATCCAGGCTCACAAGGCGGCGCGCGGCCACTTGAGCGGTGTCGAGGTCATAGACGTAGGCCGAATCATGTTCCGACATTAATGACTGCAGTTGTTCGGCTTTCGCAATCCACCACGGATCGACCCTGTCGGGCGGCATCTGCAGCCGGGTGAGTTCCCGCCAGCTGGGCCCGAATTCCGGGCGATTGTCAGCCGCCGACGCAATCAGGAGCTGGTGGAGCTTTCGCACCAGGCTGAGCGCGTGCTCGGGATCCACGACCAGAGTCAGGTTCAGATCGTTAGCAGACTGGGTGACCATGTGTACGCGGCGATCCTGGAATACATCGAGAGCAGCCGACAGCCGCCCCAGGATTGTACGAATCGAGTTTCCGACCAGGCTAATCGACATGCAACCGTTGTGAACGCTCACCTCGCACAGCTGCCGGAGGTCATGCAGGAAAGCAGACATGCTATCGGCCTCGAAGTGGGCTGGAAACTGTGGGTCCAGGCTGACGGTAACCGTGGACTCGGAGGTGGAGATCAGGTCGACGGAAAAACCGTGCCGCTTGAACACCGCAAACGCATCCGCCAGGAATCCTGCCTGTCGCCACATGGACGGATTTTCCATGCTGATCAGGGTGATGTTCTCGCGGCTGACCACTCCTTTGACCTGGGCTTCCTCACTGTCCGACCGGCTTGCTATGCAGGTGCCGGCTTCATCCGGCCGGTTCGTGTCCCTTATATAGACAGGCACATCGTGCCGCTGCGCAGGCTGGATGCTGGGGGGGTGCAATATTTTCGCTCCCATTGATGCCAGCTCCTGGGCTTCGCTGTAACTGAGCCGGCGCAGCAACCTGGCCTCTGGAACGATTCGGGGATCAGCGCTGAAAATGCCCGGAACATCGGTCCAGATCTCCAGCCTGGCGGCCGACAACCTGGCTGCCAGGTAGGCGGCCGAAGTATCGGAGCCTCCACGCCCCAGCAGGCAGGTTAGGCCACCCGGGCCGGATGCAATGAATCCCTGCGTGATATGAACACGCCCCATCCCTAACAACCTGGAATGTAGTTCAGGGTCGGCATGGTCATCACATCGCACGGTCAGCAGATCAGCAGGCGATCCAGCAGCCGCGCTCAGCAGATTGCGGGCATCCTGCCAGCTTGAATCCAGCCCCGCGGCCAGTAATACCTGTTGGCCGATGATGCTGGACAGGAGTTCCCCGTGAGCCATCACCAGGACCCGTTTTTCCGGCGAGAGCCGGGTGCTTCCCTCCTTCAACAGGTCCACCAGATCATTCCAGCGGCGCCCGAATTCACCGGGTACTTTCAGCCCCAGTTTATCCAGCAGGTGCAGGTGCCGATTCCTGAGCTCGGACAACAAATTATCTCTGTCTTCCGGATCAGTGTCGGAGCTCAGCCTGGTCAGCAGGTTGGTCACTCCGGAAAGCGCAGACACCACCACCAGCACATGCTTGCCATCCTCTGCATTGCGCTTGACCTGGTGGCAAATGGTTTTCCAGCAATCCACAGAGTTGACGCTGCTGCCTCCAAACTTCATGACGATCCATTCCCGGGTCATTTCCTGCTGCATTTCTCTCTCCAAACGAAAACGGCCTCCGCGAGGGAGGCCGTTGATGGTATTTTCTGGCACGCTGCGGAATCAGGCGGTGATTGACGCCCTCATCTTTCGCAATGCGTTGGCTTCGAGCTGGCGAATTCGCTCCGCTGAAATACCGTAGCGGTCTGCCAGTTCCTGCAAAGTCATTTTTCCATCCTGCAGCCAGCGGCTGCGGATGATGTCCTGGCTGCGCTCATCCAACTCGTCAAGACCGGCATACAAAAGGGTGTTGTTGTGGTTGGTCCAGTCTGAAGATTCCAGCTCCATTTCCGGGTTCCTGGATTTGTTTTCCAGGTATGCCACCGGCGCCACGTACGGTATTTCGTCATCGGCATTGGGCGGAAGATCGAATCCCACGTCCTGGCCGGACAGCCGTGATTCCATTTCGAGAACCACTTCCGGCTTGACGCCGAGGTCCTTTGCCACCTTGTGGACTTCTTCATAATTGAGCCAGCCCAGGCGTTTCTTGGATTTACGCAGGTTGAAAAACAGCTTCCGCTGGGCTTTGGTAGTCGCAACCTTGACAATCCGCCAGTTGCGCAGGATGAACTCGTGCATTTCCGCGCGAATCCAGTGCACAGCGAAGGAAACGAGACGGACTCCGTGATCCGGATCGAACCGCTTGACGGCCTTCATCAGGCCGATATTGCCTTCCTGGATGAGATCGCCCAGCGCCAGGCCGTAGCCGGTATAACCCTTGGCCACGTGCACCACGAAACGCAGGTGCGCCAGCACCATTCTGCGCGCAGCTTCGATATCGTCTTTATCGCGATAAAGGCGAGCGTACTCCTGCTCCTGTTCGAGCGTAAGCACAGGTATCTTGTTGACCTCCTGGATGTATGAATCCAGGCTGCCTGTTCCCGCAGGAACCAAAAGATGACTTGGTACCAAATCTTTGCTCATTAATCCTCCTGGGCAAGCGGCCTAGTTTAGCACATTTTTACGTAATTAAAACCATAACGGCCCCTTTCGGGGACCGCTGGAAGTGCCCTCGACCTGACTGCCGGTATATTTTCTCTACTGGGGGATTTGACAGGTTTTATGCCGATATGTTCCCCGGTGATGTGACTCCCTTCCCGGTTGCGGTATTCTTAGCCGGTTCCTGTCGTGTAGCTGCAGCGAAAAACCGGAGACCCCATGGAAACATCGCCCAATACCCAATCCCAGACCCGTTCGTTCACCACGATTTTCCTCATCGAGATGTGGGAGCGCTTTGGCTTTTACGGAATGCAGGCGCTGATCGTCTACTACATGGTGCAGCGGCTGGAGTTTCCCGATTCCCGTGCCACGCTGGTGTGGGGCGCCGCGGCGGCTCTTATCTACGTGGCTCCGGCGATCGGAGGTTGGATCGGTGACAAGGTTCTCGGTACCCGCCGTACCATGCTGCTTGGCGCCGCGGTGCTGTCCGTCGGCTACACCTTGCTGGTGGTGCCGGGCCAGAGTGTCTGGTTCCTGTTCTGCGCCCTGGGCGTCATCGTGGTAGGTAACGGCCTGTTCAAGGCCAATGCCGGCAACATGGTGCGCAAGATCTACGAGGGTGACGATTCCCGGATCGACAGTGCGTTCACGATCTACTACATGTCCGTCAACCTGGGCGCGATGATCTCGCAGCTTTTGACCCCGTGGCTGAAGGATTACGTCAACGAGACTTACGGTAATGAGCTTGGCTGGCACGTCGCCTTTGCTGTCTGTGCGATCGGCCTGGTACTCGGCCTGGTGAATTACGGATTGATGCGCCGGTTCATGGTGCACATCGGATCAGAGCCGGACGAGCAGCCGATGCCCTGGGGCAAACTGGGCCTGGTGCTGGCCGGCTGTGTTGTCACGGTGTTCGTGTCTGCATATATTCTCGAGCACCAGGGTGTGGCGCGCGCCTTTGTGTATCTGGCCGGCGTGGTCGTGATCGGTATTTTTACCTACCTGATCAGCACCGGTCAGCGAAATGAGCGCGCAGGCCTGATCGCGGCCCTGGTGCTGACCGTGCAGTCGGTCTTCTATTTTATCTTCTACCAGCAGATGTCCACCTCGCTGGCCTTGTTTGCATTGCGCAACGTCGATCCCTCTTTCGTGGTTTTCGGCGTACACCTGTGGGACTGGTCGCCGGCGCAATTCCAGGCCTTCAACCCGATCTGGATCTTCATCCTGAGCCCGATCCTGGCCTGGATATACACCCAGGCGGGCAAGGCTGAAAAGGACATATCGATAGCCGCCAAATTCGCCCTTGGTTTCCTGATCGTGGCGGCCGGATTTTTCATATACGGAGCTTCAACCCACCTGGCGGATGACCAGGGCAAGGTTTCCTCGTGGCTGATGGTGTGGGGTTACGGCGCCATCTCCCTGGGCGAACTGCTGGTCAGCGGTCTTGGCCTGGCGATGATTGCCCGCTACGTACCCGCGCGCATGGGTGGATTCATGATGGGCGCCTATTTCGTGGCTTCCGGCGTTTCGCAGTATCTCGGCGGGCTCGTAGCCACCTTTGCCGCCGTACCACGTGATATTACCGACCCGCTGGAGACACTGCCGATCTATACCAGCCTGTTCAACAAGCTGGGAATTGCCGCATTACTCTGCACGGCGATTGCCATTGCCGTGTTGCCGTTGATGAACCGTTTGTCTCAGGCGCACCGGGGGAATGGGGGGGATGGCCGTTAAGGAGCCGGGAGTTAACTCGGCGAATGTCCCCTGTCGACTGGAACCGTCCCGCCAGCACCCACTCCCTCTTCGTCGCCTTCTCCCGGGCCGTCCCAACCAAGCTCCTTCAGACGGCCCTGGATACCTTCAATGTGAATGATTTCACCCTCAGCCGACTCGGGAAATAGTTCCGCTTTCACAAAGTCCTCGTTCGAGACCTGGCCGGTTTGGATTTCGGAGAGCGCATCGGTGAGCGCGTTCAATTCGGGATTGTCTTTACCCCTGGATCGATGTTGGCAGGCACGATCGATGTGGTCGATGACGGGGATGACTTTGATCATGGATTCCAGCCGTGCGTGAACATCGTCGTAATTTTTTACGATTTCCTCATACCCCTCTATCTGGCGAACCTCTTCAAGTTTGTTCAGTGCGTCTTTACACCTGCTTAATCTCTCGGTCATGCCCTTAAGCGAACTGACCTTATCGAGTTGTGCCTGCACTTCAGAGACGGCGGAAGCGATTGCGAGAAACCGCAATCTTTCGTTTGCTTTCTGATTATGGCGCAGTTTGAAAACCCAGATTACGATCGGGACGCCAACAATGATCAACAGGGCGATATACGGCTCCACTATAATTTTCCTCAGTGTTCTAACTCGGCAACTATAACAGCCATTGAAACGTCCCACTGCGCCAAGATAATGGGCCGTCAGGGAGGCGCCCCCTGATCCTTCGGCATCGCCTGCCAGGCTTCGAGCAAGCCAAGTTTTTCGAGGAAAACCGGGTAACGGGGGTCAGCTTCGAGATGATGAAAAGCTTCATAAACCAGAATGTTGGCCAAGCCGTGGTTTTTTTGTTCTAAAGCTATTTCCAGGAATTTGAAAGCATCGTCGTTTTCACCCCGCCAGGCATAGATTTCCGCCTTCGCCAGAGGGCCAAATTGGGCCGACGTATTGAGAAATTCGTTGGTAAGCGCCCACGATTCTTTTTCCCTGCCCAATATGAAGAGTGTTTCGGCCTTCAGGTTGTTGAGACTGTGACTGTAGGGTAATTCGTTCATTTCGGCCAGGGCGCGTTCAGGATTGCCCATGCGCAAATGCGCCTCGGCGATATTCTCGGGAGCCCAGGAGCTTTCCGGGTATAGCGCCAGTACCCTGTGAAACATTTCCAGGGCATCATCATAACGCCCGCGTACAACGTAGCGATGTCCAAGGCTTAACATGCCCATCAGGCCAAGCGGGTCCAGCACGACGGCGCGCTCATACAGCTCGATGGACCTGTCCAATTGTCCCAGGGTCGATGCCACGGATGCCGTACCCAGGAGAACGTCCCGGTTATTGGGTTCGAGTTGCAAGGCTTTGTCCATGGCGGCCCTGGCGCCTTCCCAGTCCCACTCATATTTCTTTTTCAGATAGGACAATGAGGACCAGGCCAGGCCGAGGGTGTCATCAATGGCCAATGCCCTTTCCACCGCCTCAAATGCCAGTGCAACCGCTTGTTCCTTTGGCAGGGCCTTTTCCTGCCTCTGAAATTCATAGGCCCAGGACAGCCCCAACCAGGCCGGCGCATAGTCGGGATCAATGGCCAGTGCCTGTTTAAAGGCTGAAACAGCCTTTTCCAGTTCTTCAACACTCCCACGGGGAGGAGTCATTAGATAATTGCCCTGCAAATAGAGCGAATAGACTTCCGGGTCCGTTTCCCGGGGACCGGTTATGGCTCCCAGCAGGGTGATTTTCAGTCCATGCACAACGGCCGTGGCAATTTCATCCTGGATCTGAAATATGTTGTCCAGCTTACGGTCGTAGGTTTCCGACCAGAGGTGGGTGTCTGAACGGGCCTCGATCAATTGCGCAGTGATGCGGACCTGGTTGCCGGCTTTCCTGACCGATCCTTCGAGAACATAAGCGACATTGAGCGCCTCGGCCACCTCCGGTGTGCTCAGGCCGTCGTCCCGCAGGGCGAACGACGAGGAACGCGAAATAACCCGTAGTTCATCAAGACTGGCGAGCACATTCAATAGCTCCTCAGTGATTCCGTCAGAAAAATAGGCCTGGTCGCCCTCGGGCGACATGTCGGCGAATGGCAGCACGGCGATGGATTTGTCGCCATAGGATTCCACCAGCGCCTCGGTTCGGCCAGCCTGGCGTGCCGCTTCCAGTTCCTCCATTTGTTGCTGGCGCTGCGCGGCTTCGTATTGCGGCGTCAGCACGAACTTGTCGAAAGCGAAGTAGCCGAGCGCCAGCACCAGCACGACCATGATCACCCGGTCCAGCTTCTTGCCGGTATCCAGGGCGACGGACCGGTCACGATCGACGTCCTTGTCCTTCTTCAGACCCTCCGGCGTGAGTTCGAAGGCCCATGCAAGGATCACGGAAGGAATGAAGCCAATGGCCAATACCACGACCACGATTCGGGCCGGAGTATCATCGAATCCGAATAGTGGGAATATGGTCTCCGCTACCTGGATGAGCAGCCAAGCGAACACCACGTAGGCGGCGCCCACGCGGAAAACGTTGCGGCGTTTCAGTTCATGGTATAGAGACAGAGTATATGCCTTGATGACTGCGAATATGTTTAAGCGTAACGCTTACCGCAGGAAATGCAAAAAACACCGTTGAACAACATTCAGAATCTGCCCAGAATTCCACCGGCGCTTATCAGGTTCAGATAGCGCTGGACTGAAATCCATGCACCGACAAACCCGAGAAGACCGCCCAACAGCAGTACCAGGAGAAAACCTCCGGCTCCAAGGTTCAGCACGGCAAAACTGTTTCCGTACGCATCGAGCAGGCGCCCCAGGGGCTGGCTGATGTAATACAGGCAGATGTTGAACAGTAGCAGCGCCAGCAGCGCGCCCAGCAGGCCGTACCAGAAGCCCGAATACAGGAACGGCTGCCGGATGAATCCGTTGCCCGCACCCACCAGGCTCAATACCTGGATTTCTTCGGCGCGACTGGCCACGTCCATCCTGATGGTGTTGGAAACCACGACCACCGCGGCGAGCGAAAACAGGACGGCCAGCACCGATACCAGCGCATCGCCCAGTTCCAGCAGGCCCGCCAGCCGTTGCAGCCACTTGAAATCGACCTGCACCAGCTCGACCTCCTGCCGCTGTTGCAACCACCCTTCAATCCGCAGGACCGCGTCCTCAAGATTTTCGCCTTCGGCGGGTTCCGGCGTCACCACCAGCACCCAGGGCAAGGGATTCTCTTCGAACATGTCCAGCGCCTGGCCAAAACCTGATGCATCGCGGAACTGGTCCATGCCCATTTCGGGGGAAACCGTTTCGGCCCGCGCTCCGGGGCCACCGTTGATGGTCTCCTGCAGCGCCAGGGCCTGTTCTTTCCCAACATCGGATTTCAGGAATACGGTCAGGTTACCCCATTGTTCCTGCTGCAAATCCAGCGCCCTGAGGTTCTTCACCGTGACATACAGGCCTACCGGCAACGCCATCGCTATGCCCAGCACCATGACGGTCATCAGTGTTCCGACACGGTGGCTCATCAGCGTGCCCAGGCTGGAAAACAGGCTGAACAACTGGCGCCGGCCCCAGGCCCGGGATCTTCTGCGAACATCGGACAGGCTCATGTCCCCGCCCCTGCAATCGCTTCGCCGGGAATGTCATCGACCAGGTTCCCCTGAGACAACACCAGCGTTCTCTGCCCCATCGACCTGATCAACGCGAGGTCATGGCTGGCAATCAGCACGGTCACGCCCTGCCCGTTCAGTTGCCGGAAAAGCCCGAACAGGTCCCTGGATAATTCCGGATCCAGGTTCCCGGTCGGTTCGTCGGCCAGCAGAACGGGCGGCATTCCGACAATCGCCCGGGCAATACCAACGCGCTGCTGTTCTCCGCCGGACAGCGTCAGCGGCCAGGCTTTTTCCTTGCTCAGCAATCCGACCTTGTCCAGCGATGCACGGACCCGTTTGCGGATCTCCTGGTAACGCAGCCCGGCGATCATCAGCGGCAGCGCCACGTTGTCGAATACGGTTTTATCTTTGAGAAGCTTATGGTCCTGGAAGATCATGCCCACCCTGCGCCGCAGCCTTGGCGCCTGGCGCATGTGGGTACGGCTCAGATTGGCGCCATTGACGATGACCTGGCCACGGGTCGCTTTTTCCAGCATCAGGACCAGGCGCAGCAGGGTGCTTTTGCCGGCGCCGGAGTGGCCGGTGAGAAAGACCATTTCGCCCGGATCCAGGTGAAAGCTGATGTCGCGAAGGGCCGTGGTGCCACCCTGGTACTTTTTGGTTACCCGTTCAAACGTGATCATCGCGAATCATTATCAGGCTATCTGCGCCTGCGACGCTGCCCCCCGCCTTTACCCCTGCGCGAATTCGGGTTGCCTTTCCCACCATGTCGATGGTGCTGCCGCCTGGGTTTGGGCTTCGCCCTGTTGATTTCCGGCATCTGCTCCGGCCCGGCCTGTTCCATGGCGATCGGGTAACCGATGTAATCTTCGATCTCCGGCAGGTGAAACGCGTAATTTTCGCAGGCGAAACTGATGGCTTCACCCTTGGCGCCAAGCCTCGCGGTACGGCCGATCCGGTGCACGTAATCCTCGGCATCCTGTGGTAAGTCGAAATTGATCACGTGCGTCACGTCGGGAATATGCAAACCACGCGCGGCCACATCCGTTGCAACCAGCACCGGAAGCTCGCCGTCGTGGAATTTCTTCAGCAGGGTCTGGCGCTTTTTCTGAGGCACCTGGCCTGACATGGCCGCGGCGTGAATGTCGTTGGCGTTCAGCGTACGCTCCACCAGGTCGGTGGCGGCGCGGGTATTGGCGAAAACCAACACCCGGCCGTCCTCAATTCCCCGCAACAGGCCGACCAGCAACGGCAGTTTCTCCTCGTTGGCGGGGTAGTAGACAGCCTGTTTGACATTGTCCGCGGTGACCTGGTCCGCTTCCACTTTCAACAGGTCAGGATCGTTCATGTGTTCGTATGCAAGCTCCAGCACGCGTTGCGACAAGGTCGCGGAAAACATCAGGCACTGCCGCTTTTCCCGCGGGGGCAAGCGTCTCAAAACGTAGCGGATATCCTTGATGAAGCCGAGATCGAACATCCGGTCCGCCTCGTCCAGCACCATCACATCGATCTGCTTCAGGTTGTATACATGCTGTTTGAAATAGTCGATCAGCCTGCCCGGAGTGCCGATCAGGATGTCCACCCCGCTTTCCAGGGTCTTGCGCTGCTTTTCGTAGTCGACGCCACCATAGGCCAGGCCGAATTTCAAACCGGTATGACTACCCAGCAGCAAAGCATCCTTGTGGATCTGCAGAGCCAGTTCCCGGGTGGGCGCCAGCACCAGCGCCCGGGGGTGTCGCCCGTCCTGGCCTGTTTGTTTTTCCAACAGTCGCTGAAAGATGACCAGCAGGAAAGCAGCCGTTTTACCGGTGCCGGTCTGTGCCTGGCCGGCGACATCCTTGCCCTGCAGGGCAACCGGCAGCGTCAGCGCCTGGATCGGGGTGCAATGGGTAAATCCCGCCTTGTCGAGGCCTTGCCTGACTTTGCCGGAAAGTTCGAAAGACGAGAATTCAATTTCAGTCAGCGCATTGCTGGAATTATTTTCAGACATTCTTGAGTAATCACTCTTGCTTTAGCGGCGGTTTTCACCGGGCATGAATCAATTATTTTGTTGTTCTGCTGACTGAGGGCTTGAAAATTGGTGCAGGCGCCTTGAAATCGTTGAACAGTTCAGTTGAAATGATGGTCCCGGCCATGGAGTCTTCCGGGTCCTTGAATTAACCATATTAACCGCGCTGCCTGGCATGTGCCAGTAACAAAGACGCGTGAATTCTGGAGAAGTAGAGTGAATGACAAGATTAAGCACGTGACCGACGGCAGTTTTGACCAGGATGTCCTGAATGCCGACGGCCCTGTACTGGTTGACTATTGGGCGGAGTGGTGCGGCCCCTGCAAAATGATCGCCCCGATCATTGAAGAGTTGGCCGAGGAATACGGTGACCGGCTCACCGTGGCGAAAATGGACATCGACAGCAACATGATGACCCCCCAGCAATACAGCATCCGGGGCATACCCACGCTGATGATATTCCGTGACGGAAAAGTACAGGCGACCAAGGTGGGCGCCATGACAAAGGGCCAGTTGAAAGCTTTTGTTGACGAGGTCGTTTAAAGACTGACTGCGGCCCGCCTCATCAGGGCGGGCCTCATTTACTCATTATCGGCGCGAATGACTGGACGCTATGCCGCAATCGTGCTAATTTTACCCAATCTGTAGCCGGGCCTCCCCGTCCGGTTTGTATGCTTCCCTTTTTGACCGCCGGCAATTTGCCGGTAAGAACTTCGTATCGATCCATCTACAACGATCACTAAACAACGGAAAAGGCACATTGCCCCCAACTCTCTGAACCCTTTATGAATCTTACAGAACTCAAACAAAAACCGATTTCCAAGCTACAGGAAATTGCGGACGAAATGGGCCTGGAAGGCGTCGCGCGCTCCAGGAAACAGGACATCATCTTCTCTATTCTCAAGGCGCATGCCAAGAACGGGGAGAGCATTTTCGGGAACGGTGTGCTCGAAATTCTGCAGGATGGCTTCGGCTTCCTGCGCTCAGCTGACAGCTCCTACCTGGCCGGCCCGGATGACATTTATGTCTCTCCAAGCCAGATCCGCAGGTTCGCACTCCGGACCGGCGACATGCTGGCCGGCAAGATCAGGCCCCCGAAGGACAGCGAGCGCTACTTCGCGCTGCTCAAGGTAGAGGAAATCAACTACGAGTCGCCTGACGCCGCCAAGCGCAAGATCCTGTTTGAAAACCTGACACCGGAATTTCCTACCGAGCAGCTCCCACTGGAAAGGGGCAGTGGCAGTACAGAGGATATTACTGCCCGGATTATCGACCTGGTCTCCCCGATCGGCAAAGGCCAGCGCGGCCTGGTGGTTTCACCGCCCAAAGCCGGTAAAACCATCATGTTGCAGAACATTGCAACCAGCATCCGGGCCAATAGCGAAGATTGCAAGATGATCATCCTGCTGATCGACGAGCGCCCCGAAGAAGTCACCGAGATGAAACGCTCGGTGGACGCCGAGGTTATTTCCAGTACTTTCGATGAGCCCGCTTCCCGCCACGTGCAGGTTGCGGAAATGGTGATCGAACGGGCCAAGCGACTGGTGGAACACAAACACGATGTCGTGATTCTGCTGGATTCCATCACCCGGCTGGCTCGCGCTTACAACACGGTTGCCCCATCTTCCGGCAAGGTGTTGACCGGCGGTGTGGATGCCAATGCCCTGCAACGGCCAAAGCGGTTTTTTGGTGCAGCACGAAACGTTTCAGAAGGCGGCTCGCTGACAATTATAGCCACAGCCCTGGTCGAAACCGGCTCGAAAATGGATGAAGTCATTTACGAGGAGTTCAAGGGCACCGGCAACATGGAAATCCACTTGAGCCGGCGCATCGCCGAACGCAGGACCTACCCGGCCATCGACATCAACCGCTCCGGCACCCGGCGCGAGGAATTGATGATCGGCCAGGATCAATTGCAGAGAGTCTGGATTCTGCGAAAACTGCTTCACCCCATGGACGAAGCGCAGGCCATCGAATTCATGCTGGACAAGCTGAAAGCCACCAAGACCAACGCAGAATTCTTCAATTTCATGAAACGGTGATTCTCGTTTCAGGTTACCTGACGCGGCTGCTGGCCGCTGCTTTACTGTTCCTGTTTTCCGTGCAGCTTTGCGCGGAGGATGGCGCTCTGCTCGATCTTGCCGTCGATGACGAAACCGGCAAGGTTTATCTCAAGATCGACACGCTGCCGGTCGAACTGCTTTACGTTACCGCGCTGCAATCAGGCGCCGGGTCGAATGATCTTGGCCTGGACCGGGGAAAAATCGACAATACCCGCCTGGTGCGTTTCGAGCGCTATGGAAACCGGATACTGTTGCTGGAACCCAATCTCAGGTTCAGGGCTGAAACCGAAAATCAATCCGAACGCCGCGCCGTGAAGGAAGCCTTCGCCCAATCGGTGCTGGCAGGTTTTGCGGTCGAAAAGGATGAAGACGGCCAGGCCAGGATCGATCTTTCCCCCCTGCTCCTGTCCGACATCACGCGCATATCTGACCTGATTACCGAACTGGAACAGGGTACTTTCGAAGTCGACCCTGAACGGACCGCCGTCGATTCGGCGGAGATCAAAAACTTCCCCCGGAACACCCTGATCCCGGTAGTCGTCACGCTGAAGGGCTCGCAGCCGGGAACATTTATCAGTGATGTGACCCCAACACCTGATTCGCTGACCGTGCGTGTCAGTCACCAGTTCGTGCAACTTCCTGATGGAGACTACAGTCCACGCGAGTTTCATCCCAGGTCCGGCTATTTCGACCTTTTTTATCGTGATTACGCTGCCCCCCTGGGCGAGCCCCTGGATAAACGCCTGATTTACAGGCACCAGCTGAAGCAGGGCGAAACACTGCAGTACTACGTGGACAACGGGACGCCGGAACCGGTGCGCAGCGCATTGCTGGAAGGCGCATCCTGGTGGAAAGACGCGTTTGAAGCTGCTGGTTTTGAGAATGGATTTGCGGTGGACGTGCTGCCCGAGGATGCCGACCCACTGGACGTGCGTTACAACGTCATCCAATGGGTGCACCGTGCAACCCGCGGCTGGTCCTATGGAGGCAGTGTGGCCGATCCCCGAACCGGACAGATTCTGAAAGGACACGTCAGCCTCGGCTCGCTGCGGGTCCGCCAGGACCAGTTGATCGCAGAAGCCCTGACAGCCCCGTTTGCGTCTCCCGAAGCCCGCCCGTCAGCGGCCAGGGAAATGGCGTTGGCCAGGCTGCGGCAGTTGTCCGCGCATGAAGTCGGACACACGCTGGGAATCGACCACAATTTTGCAGCGTCATCATCGGGCGACGCCTCTGTGATGGACTATCCGCATCCGAATCTCTACCTCGACCAGAGCGGGCGGGTCAGGTTGGACCAGGCTTACCAGAACGGCGTCAGCCCATGGGACCGCCTGGCTGTTCAATACGGTTACCAGGAATTTGCCCAGGGCGAGGAAGCATCGGGGCTGGCCAGAATCCTGGACCAGGCACGGCAACAGGGAATCGTCTTCATCGCAGACCAGGATGCACGCGTACCCGGCAGCGCCCACCCCGGCGCCCATCTATGGGATAACGGCACGGACGTGATGCAGCGCCTGGATGAACTATTGGCGATCCGGCAGACTGGCCTGGAGAATTTCTCCGGTTCGGTCATAGCTGATGGCACGCCTTTGTTCGAACTGGAACGGCGCCTGGTGCCAGTCTACCTGTTGCACCGCTACCAGCTTGAGGCCACCGCGAAATTGCTGGGCGGGTTGTATTACGACTACGGACTCAAAGGTGATGAGCCAACCAGGCTGGAGCCGGTTCGGCCAGAGGTTCAATTGCAGGCACTCGAGTCCATGCTGGACCTGCTCAGACCGGAACGTTTGGCCCTGCCGGATAACCTGCGCTACCTGGTGCCTCCGCCGGTCAGCGGATTCCGGAAGGACCGGGAATTTTTTGCCGGCCAGTCGGGCGCCGGTTTCGACCACCTGTCACCTGCACGTGCCGGCGCCGACCTGGTCATCGCCGAACTGCTGCAGCCGCAGCGCCTTGCAAGGATTGCCGAGCAACATGCACTGGATCCGGACCTGCCGGGAACAGAGATGGTCCTGGATTCACTGCTTAAGGTGGGCCTGGATGCATCCCGCCCGGATGAAAGCTACCTGGCGGCGATACAGACGGAAGTACTCTGGCGGATAGTGCGGGGCCTGATGGCGTTGGCGTCAGACATGACAGCCACCGATACAACCCGGGCCATTGGAACCGCCACGCTCATTTCCGTGGCCAACGAGCTGCAGGCACTGGCCCGCAGAGGCAGCCGCCAGGCCATCGCCTTACGGCATGAAATCAGGAAATTTCTTGATGCCCAGGCTACCGGCGAGAAACCCGCGCCGGAGCCCGTACCACCGGGTTCGCCGATCGGCTGAACCCGGTTTCTGATCAAGGATTAGAGCAGGTCTTCAACCGCCGCCCTCTCTTCCCGCAATTCCGCTTCCGTTGCGTTCATGCGTTCGCGGCTGAATTCGTCGACATCCAGTCCCTGCACGATCCGGTAATCGCCGTTTTCGCAGACGCAGGGGAAAGAGTAGATGATGCCGGGTTCGATCCCGTAGCTGCCGTCGGCCGGAACCGCCATCGAAACCCAGTCGCCTTCAGGCGTTCCCAGCGCCCAGCTCCTGATGTGGTCGATTGCCGCAGACGCCGCAGATGCCGCGCTTGAAGCGCCTCGCGCCTTGATGATCGCCGCGCCGCGCTGCTGCACGTCCGGAATGAAGGTGTCGCGGTACCAGGCTTGGTCCAAACCACCTGCGACCTTGTTGCCATCCACTTCGGTAAATCGGATATCCGGGTACTGGGTGGAAGAATGATTACCCCAGATCACCATGTTGGAAAGGTCCGAGTGATGGGTGCCCAGTTTGTCGGACAACTGCGCCAGTGCGCGGTTGTGGTCCAGGCGGGTCATCGCGGTAAAGTTACGTGGATCCAGGTCGGGCGCCGCAGACTGGGCGATCAGGGCATTGGTATTGGCGGGATTTCCTACCACCAGTACTTTGATGTCCCGGCTTGCAACCTTGTTCATGGCCGCGCCCTGCGGACCGAAGATTGCCCCGTTGGCGGACAGCAGGTCAGCCCGCTCCATGCCGGGGCCGCGCGGACGTGCGCCAACCAGCAAGGCATAATCCGTATCCTTGAATGCCACCTCGGCATCATCGGTCGCGACGATGTCCGTCAGCAGGGGAAATGCCGCGTCACGCAGTTCCATGACGACGCCTTCGAGCGCGCCCAGAGCGGGCGTAATTTCAAGCAGTTGCAACATGACCGGCTGGTCAGGGCCGAGCATATCGCCGGCTGCAATTCTGAAGCAAAGTTGGTAGCCTATCTGACCAGCAGCGCCGGTTATGGCAACTCTTACAGGACGTTTCATGGTTTACTCCTTGAGATCAATAAAATCTGGACTATTCTAGCCGATAATGAGCACCGACCGCCTGTTTCAATCGTTAATAATCTGCTTTTCGGGCAGTAATAATAGGGAGCATTTTCTTGATCAGAATTTCAGCCATGTTCTTACTGGTTGCCTGGGGCAATTTCGCCTTGGCAGCTGACCGCGTTACCGGCAAACCGTTTGCGACACGCTCGGAGGTCATGGCGCCCAGCGCGATGGCCGCTACCAGCCACCCGCTGGCCACCCAGATCGCCCTGGACATCATGAAAAATGGCGGTAATGCCATTGACGCGGCCATTGCAGCCAATGCCGCCCTGGGCCTGATGGAACCGACGGGCAATGGCATCGGCGGCGACCTGTACGCGATCGTCTGGGACGCGAAATCAGAAAAGCTATATGGCCTGAATGGCTCCGGCCGGTCACCCCGTTCGCTAGCGCGTGAGTGGTTCGAGCAGAACGACATCGACACAATTCCTCCTTATGGTCCCCTGCCCGTTTCTGTTCCGGGCGCCGTGGACGGCTGGTTCATGCTGCACGAACGATTCGGCGCGCTGCCGATGACACGCATCCTGCAGCCGGCCATCGATTACGCCAGGAACGGACACCCGGTTCATGAAACCATCGCTTATTACTGGGATCTGTCGATCGAAAAGCGGGCGCCTTACCCGGGTTTTGTCAAACAGATGACCATCGACGGCCGGGCGCCGAAAGCCGGTGAACTGTGGAAGAACCCGAACCTCGGCAATACGCTGGAGACCATCGCGAAAGAAGGCCGTGACGCATTTTACAAGGGTGACATCGCCAGGGTCATTGGCGAGTACATGCAGGCAAACGGCGGGTTCCTGTCGTATGAAGACATGGCGGCCCACGCCGGCAGCTGGGTCGAACAGGCATCAGTCAACTACCGCGGCTACGATGTCTGGGAACTCCCGCCCAACGGACAGGGTATTGCCGCCCTGCAAATCCTGGGCATCATGGAGCAGTTCGACGTCGCTTCCATGGGCTTTGGCTCTGCGGATTACATTCACCTCTTCCTGGAAGCGAAGAAGCTCGCGTTCGAGGACCGTGCCCGATTCTACGCCGACCCCGCATACATGGACGTTTCGGTTGAAAAGCTCATCTCTGAAGACTACGCCGCCAAGCGTGCGGGCCTGATCGACATGTCCGCAGCGGCCGAAACTCTCCCTCACGGGGATCCGGAGGTTCTGCGTGAGGGCGACACCATTTACCTCACGACCGCCGACAGCAAGGGCAACATGGTCTCGCTGATCCAAAGCAATTACCGGGGAATGGGTTCGGGCATGACGCCCCCGGGACTGGGCTTCGTGCTGCAGGATCGCGGCGAGTTGTTTGACCTGGATGCCGGCCACCCTAATTCATACGAGCCAGGCAAACTGCCATTCCACACCATCATCCCGGCCTTTATCACCAAGGACGGTAAACCGTACATCAGCTTCGGGCTGATGGGCGGAGGCATGCAGCCCCAGGGCCACGCCCAGGTTGTCGTAAACCTGGTCGATTTCGGAATGGGTTTGCAGGAAGCTGGTGATGCGCCACGCATCCACCATACCGGAAGCAGCGAACCGACCGGCGAGTCGATGACCGACGGCGGCACCGCCAACCTGGAAACCGGCATCGACTACGAGGTCATCCGGGAACTGATGAAACGGGGGCACAGCATCGAATACGCACACGGCCCCTTCGGTGGCTACCAGGCCATCATGAAACATCCCGAGTATGGCGTTTACATCGGTGCGTCGGAATCACGCAAAGACGGGCAGGCCGCAGGGTATTGATGGATTGAAAATCATCGTAGACCAGAATATCCGTGGCGCCGAGGATACTTTCGGCCACCACGGCGACCTGCATTTCATGGAAGGCCGCCTAATTTCGGCGAAGCACGTAAGAGACGCGGATGTGCTGATCATCCGCACAGCGACCAAAGTCGATCAAAGCCTGCTGGAAGGCAGCAATGTGCGCTTTGTCGGCACCACCAGTATCGGCACCGATCACCTGGACATAGACTGGCTGGACGGAAACGCAATAGCCTGGAGCAACGCCCCTGGCTGCAATGCCGATTCCGCGGCACAGTACACGCTTGCGATGATCTGGCTTGCCTGTCAGCGACTCGGGACACCTTTCCATGAACAGCAGGTGGGTATCGTGGGGCGCGGCAATGTCGGGTCCCGGCTCGAGCACCTGTTGCACGCACTCGGCGTGGAAACCCTGGCCAATGATCCACCGCTGGCCGACCAGGGGGAAACCGGGCTGGTTACACTGGATGAAGTCCTGGACTGTGGCATTGTGAGCCTGCATGTACCGCTGGAAGACGGTGGGCCCTACCCGACCGTGCAGATGATCGGCGCCCGCCAGCTTTCTCAAATGCCGGATGATGCTTTACTGGTGAATGCCGCCCGGGGTGACGTCATCGACGGTGAAGCGCTGTTGCAGGAACTGAAAACCGGGCGGTTGCATGCCGCGTTGGATGTCTGGCCCGGTGAACCGATGTTCAGCGCCGACCTGCTGCAACGGGTAGTGGTCGCGACGCCGCATGTTGCAGGCTACAGCCTGGACGGCAAACGTAACGGCACCGATATAGTCTACCGGGCTTTTTGCGAATGGGCCGGAATCGAGCCGCGGAATGCCTCGGCATCTGGCTTACCGATGCCGGAACTGAAGCTCACATCCGGTGACGATCCCTTGACCTCGGCCCTGGAAGCAACCTGCTTCGTACCCCGCCACGATGATGCCATGGGGCGCCTGGCGCCCCTATCGATGGAGCAGCGAGCTGCGGAATTCGATCGCCTGCGCAAAGAATACCCCTCTCGCAGGGATTTTCATGCCTGGACCGTCCGGGGTGCCGACCCCGCAGCGGCGGCATTACTGGGGCGGCTTGGCTTTTCAATAGGGTAAATGAGTGATTGATTTTACAGGGGAAACCCTGTAACGTGCGCGCGCCTGTCGGAAAGGACCGTACCGTGATTGAAAACCTCAGAAACATCGCCATCATCGCCCACGTGGACCATGGCAAGACTACCCTGGTGGACCAACTGCTGCAGCAGTCCGGAACCCTCGGGGAGCGCGCCGCCACGCCTGAGCGCGTGATGGACTCCAATGAACTGGAGCGGGAACGCGGCATCACCATCCTGTCCAAGAACACTGCGATCACCTGGAACGACGGGGAGCAGTCCTACCACATCAATATCGTCGACACCCCGGGTCATGCCGACTTCGGCGGCGAAGTCGAGCGGATTCTGAGCATGGTCGATTCCGTGCTGTTGCTGGTGGATGCGGTGGATGGCCCAATGCCGCAGACACGCTTTGTAACTCAAAAGGCGTTCGAAATGGGCTTCAAGCCCATAGTGGTCATCAACAAGATCGACCGGGATGGCGCCCGCCCCGACTGGGTGCTGGACCAGACCTTCGAGCTGTTCGACCAGTTGGGCGCCAGTGATGAGCAGCTGGATTTTCCGGTAGTTTACGCCTCGGCCCTGCAAGGCTATGCGGGCCTGGAAGATTCTGTCCGCGAGGGCGACATGCGGCCTCTCTTTCAGACCATTGTCGAGCAGGTCGCGCCACCACCGGTGAATATCGACGGCCCGTTTCAGATGCGGATCAGCTCACTCGATTACAGCGCTTATGTCGGTGTAATCGGTGTCGGCCGGGTGCAACGCGGCAGCATCAAGCCCAACCAGCAGATCTGCGTTATCGACTGTGACGGCCGGCAGCGTAACGCAAAGGTGTTACAGGTGTTGGGCTTCCACGGCCTGAAGCGGGTCGAGGTTCCTTCAGCCCAGGCTGGCGACATCATTGCGATCACCGGCCTGGAAAGTCTGCAGATTTCAGACACGTTGTGCGATAGAAGCACACCGGAGGCGTTGCCGGCGCTGACCGTGGACGAGCCCACCATCAGCATGACGTTTCGCGTCAATAATTCTCCATTTGCCGGGCGCGAGGGCAAGTACCTGACCAGCCGCCAGCTGCGCGAGCGGCTGCAACGCGAGGCCAGTCATAACGTGGCCCTTAAAGTAGAAGACACCGAAAATCCGGAACGCTTCAAGATTTCAGGCCGCGGCGAACTGCACCTGTCCATCCTGATCGAAACCATGCGCCGCGAGGGTTACGAACTGGCCATATCACGGCCTGAAGTGATCATTCACGAAACCGACCACGGCAAGGAAGAGCCTTACGAAACACTGGTGGTGGACCTGGTCAGCGATTACCAGGGCGCCGTGATGGAACGCCTGGGCGAGCGCCGCGGAGAACTGCAGAACATGCAGCTCGACGGCAAGGGGCGAGTACGCCTGGACTACCTGATCCCGGCGCGCGGCCTGATTGGTTTCCAGTCCGAGTTCAGGACGCTGACGGCCGGGACCGGCCTGATGTTCCACGTATTCGACCATTACGGGCCTTTTCATTCCGGTGACATTTCGCGCAGGAACAACGGCGTGCTGATTTCCAAGGGCACCGGCAAGGCGCTGGCCTACGCGCTGTTCAACCTGCAGGAGCGCGGCCGGATGATCATCGATCCGAATGTAGACGTGTACGAGGGGCAGATCATCGGCGTCCACAGCCGCTCCAACGACCTGACCGTCAATCCGTTGAAAGCCAAGCAACTGACCAACATCCGCACGGTGCTGAAGGATGACGCCGTGCAATTGGCCTCACCGATGAAAATGACGCTGGAGCAGGCCCTGGAGTTCATCGAGGACGATGAGCTGGTAGAAGTCACTCCGGAAGCAATCAGGATTCGCAAGACACACCTGCTGGAACACGAACGCAAGCGGGCCAGCCGTCAGAAGACCGCGGATTGACCGTTTCCTCCCGAACCGGTCAGTGTGCTACCTTGACCGCTTTTCGGGAACAACACGGACTGAAGTGACAGAACAAGGCTTAACGCGCGCATTGCCCGGCAGATTTGTTCTGGCTGTCACCATTGGCGGTGTAATCGGCCTCGGCATTCTACGAGGCCCAGGCTATATAGCCGAGTTTGTTCCTGATCCGTTTTTCTACCTTGCACTGTGGTTGTTTGGCGGCCTGTTCGTTCTGCTGAGCACCGCCGTCGTTGCCGAATTAATTGGCATGACACCGCGCTCCGGCGGCACCTACGCACTCATTCGCCGGGCTTTTGGACCGTATCCCGGTTTCGTTATCGGTTGGGTAGACTGGCTGAGTTTCGTGGCGGATATCGCCCTGAAATCGGTGGTCACAATGGAATTCGTGGCAATAATCTATCCCGATGCGACCCAATGGCACACGGAGATGGCGATCGTCGTGACAACGGTGTTTGCTGTTCTTCAATTGCGTGGCATCGCCCTGAGCGCGTTTATCCAGCAATCGGCAACGACGGCGATCGCCCTGGTCATCATCGGCCTGGCGCTGTTGCTGTTTTTTGTTTCCACACCCGACATAAACAGCGGCCGCCAGAGCCTCACGAATACTGCAGCAGGTGACTGGAGTCTCGTGATTGCAACCATTATTTTCACTTATGACGGATGGCTGTTCGCCTCTTACTTCAGTGGCGAAATCAGGGGCGGGGCCGGGGCAGTCGCACGCTCATGTATCAAGGGCGTGGTTATCGTGATCGTTCTGTACATGCTGATCAACGCCGCGTTGGTAAAAAGCGCAGGACTCGCGGCATTTGCGGGCAGCGACCTGGCACTGGCGCAAGCGCTTGAATTTGCCATCTCACCGGCCGCCGGCAGCGTCGTGGTGGTCGCCGCCATCCTGATTCTGCTGAGCCATCAGAACCTGGCATACATGGGCGGGCCGCGTGTTCTTCAGGCCCTGGCCGAAGACGGATTTGCCGCAAAGCGAGCTCAAAAGGTCGGCAAAGGCGGTAATCCTGTGTTTGCAGTGCTGGTTACATGGGTTCTTTCGGTCGGACTCATTTTCCTTGGTGGATTCGAGTTCCTGTTACTGCTTTCCGTGTTTTTTTACATCCCTTTGTACCTGGCGGTCATACTGGGCGTTATCATATTGCGCAGGCGTGAACCTGGCAGCGAGCGCCCGTATCGCGCCTGGGGCCATCCTTACAGTACGATCTTCTGCCTCGCCGGGTGGACCCTGATCACTTTATTCCAGGCATACATGGAAAGAGAAACTGCTTTGTATGCCGTCGCGATGATCGCTGTGTCCTGGCCGGTCTACTGGTACCTGGCCCGTAAATGAGGTCCTAATCTATGCACTTGCTGAGAATCCTGATTTTGATTCCCGCGCTGATCCTTTTGCCGCCAGTCGCGCTGGCGGCAAACGGCCACGGCAGCAAACCCAATATCGTCCTGGTACTGATGGACAATTTCGGTTACGGCGAGATCGGCGTTTACGGCGGCGGCGTATTGCGTGGAGCCGCAACTCCGCGGATCGACAGCATTGCCGCCGAAGGTTTCCAGCTCACCAATTTCAACGTCGAGGCCGAGTGTACGCCTTCGCGCTCGGCACTGATGACCGGCCGGTACGGCATCCGCACCCGTCAACGGCAAAAAGGGCCTCCCAGGGGAGTCTGGTACGGGATCACAAAATGGGAAATTACCCTGGCCGAAATGTTGTCCGATTCCGGATACGCAACCGCCATATTCGGTAAATGGCACCTCGGTGATACGGAGGGCCGTTTTCCCACGGACCAGGGCTTCGATGAATGGATTGGTATCCCCAGATCGTCGGACCGGGCCTTTTGGCCGGACAGTAACAGCTTCGCGCCGGGTAGCCATCCTGATGCGGTGTTCACTCACGTCATGTCGTCAAAGCGGGGGGAGAAACCAAAGGAGCTGGAAGTTTATGACCGCAAGAAGCGCACAACGATCGATCGTGAAATCACTGACCAGGCCATCGACTTTATCAAGCGCAAAGCCAAAACCGGGCAGCCGTTTTTTACTTTTCTTTCCTACACCCAGACCCATGAACCCGTCGATCCGCATCCGGACTATTACGGCAAGACCGGTAATGGGAGTTTCGCGGATGTGCTGGCGCAGACCGATGCCTACGTGGGTGAACTCCTGGATACAATCGACGCGCAGGGCTTAAAGGAAAACACGATATTCATCTTCACCTCCGACAACGGACGTGAAGGGGTGCCCAGGTCCTTTGGATTCACCGGACCCTGGCGGGCTGGCATGTTTTCCCCTTATGAAGGTTCCCTGCGCGTCCCGTTCCTGGTCCGCTGGCCCGGTAAAATCCCCCCGGGGCAGGTGTCCAACGAGATCGTCCATCAGATTGACCTGTTTCCAACGCTGGCCAGGGCCGTTGGAGGCAAAATTCCGGACGATCGCGTCATGGACGGTGTCGACCAGACCGACTTTCTGATGGGAAAGACGCCTGAGTCAGCGCGGGAGTCCGTCATCATCTACATCGGCAACACGCTGTTTGGCCTGAAATGGCGCAACTGGAAGCTGTTGCTGAAGGAACTGGACCGGGAGAGTTACGCGATCAGGGATCTGGCATACCCGACAATCTACAACCTGATCGTGGACCCCAAAGAGGAAGTGCCTGAACTGAATTACCTGAACGATACCTGGGTGGATTTCCCCCTTTACCAAGTCCTGGAAGACCACCAGGCTTCGATTGCGAAAGACCCTGGCGCTCCCGACCCCTGAAAGGCTGCAGCCGGTTCTTTTTCGTATTAAGATGATCGTCCCTCGAAAAAAGGACAAAAAACATGGATGCAAAAATTCAGCGTCGTAAAGGCCTGCGGCTGGCTGTCGCAGCACATGCTCAGAAAACACAGGACGCCATCAAAGATGAATCAAGTTGTTACGAAGGCATCTTCAAGGCGGCGATCGATGACGTAGGCTTGGATACCGTTGTCAAAAGGGTGCTCGAATCCGATCCCGAGTGGGCCAGCGAGATGCTCCAGCATATCCCCAACCTCGGTGATCACAGGGACGCCTTGCTGAAAAAAGCTGCAACGTCTCCCTCGTCGGCGCTGCATGCGCTCCGTTTTGTTGATGATGTGGGTTCCCATCATCAGAACCTGGTGTTGGCGGCTGGAGCAGGGGCAGCATCGCTTGGCAACATTTCAGCCATCCATCTCAAGGACAGCGGCGGCTTCGACTGCCAGTTCACGATGTACTGGACCAACGCCGGCAAACCTCAACCGCAAACAGGGTATCCCAACAGCGGCGAATGGGTCTGGAGCAGTACGCTTCTGCTCGGGCAGTCGCAGACCATGGCCTGCCGCAATTTTGCGCTCAATAACGCACCGCTGGAACCGGGAGACGAGGTCTGGATTTACGTCTCGGTCAAAGGCGGCAAGGATGCAAATTCACCGTTACGGTTTACTTATGACCCGACAACGGTCAATTGCGCGGAGTTCACCATCAGTGGCACAACCACTGACAACTCCCTGGGCTACAGCCAGATGTCCGCAGCTGCGCCGATGGTGCAAGTCAGCATTTCCGCCAACGGCGAAGCCAGCTATTCACCCGATGAAGTCGTGGTCGAGAGAAGTACGGACACAGGTGTTCAATGGCATATGAAAACCGCCGGCTGGGAATTTACCGGGATCGAGATTACCGGCGACGTCGGCCATGATTTTGGCGAGCCCGGCTTCAATGCGGACCACACCATTATGACCGTCACGGACACGGTAGCCGACCTGGGGGAATTCAAATACCTGGTTAACTACAAGAATACTGCGACGGGTGAGGCTCGTTCATTCGACCCGGGTATCAAGAACAAGGATTGACCTGACCCGGATAAATCAGCGAGTCATATCAGGCCAGCGCCAGATCGGCACGTAACCTGACTGCTCAAGCCGCTGGATGATAACCACCGCCCGGTCTGTATCGCCATTCACCATGGCGATACGGGCCTGGGCGTCCAGCGTGCGGGGGTCTGTAGCCTGTTCGGCTGCCAGCTCGAAATCCAACCATTCGCTCGCCATCCTGGTCGAATCACGGCCGCTTTCCGCTGCCGTTGACACCATGGTCGCCACAACAAGCGCGGCGCCCAGTTCCTGGATCAACTGCATGTCACGCGGTACGCCCGCCACCTGTTCAATCGCCAGTGACGCTGAGTCGGCTGCCTTTTCATGGTCCTGACCGAGCAGGTGTAAAGTCGCTGCGACCCGGTACGCCTTCGCCAGTGCCGCCCTGGCGCGACGGTCCTCGGGCTCTGCGTGCAGCAGATTTTCCAATATTAGGGTTGCCTCGTCGACGACCGCAAGGGCGTTGGATCTTTCATCCTCGACGGTTTTGGCAACTGAAAGTTCAGCTGAATCCACTTGCAGCCTGGCCAGGTAGCGCTGCAGTTCCCGGTTCTCCGGATCCGTCTTCACCATGTCCGTCTGTAGCGGAATGAGTTTGGCATAGGCAGCTGCTGCATTCTCGACTTGCCCGGTGATTGCCTGGATACTCGCGGTGAACGCACTGGCCACGATGAACCAATGTTTGCGATCGGAATGGTCCGGCGTTTCGGCGAACAACTCTTCTCGATAACGGGCGCTCTCGCTGTAATTCGACAATGCATCCCGCAGATTTCCCTCCCGTTCGGAGATCCTGCCCAGCCACGAATAGACATCAGCGATATTTTCACGGGTTTCAGCGACGTCCGGTGAACGGCCAGCCAGGTCCTGCAGCACTTCCAGCTCTTTGCCGAACAGCGCACGAGCCCGTTCCAGATCCTGTTGCTCGACCGCCAGGACTCCCAGGTTGTGATACCCCCAAGCTACTTCCTGCAGCCAGTCTTCGCGTGCAGGATCGATGACGGTGAGCTCGACACTGCTGTCGAAGTACCGCTGCAGCCATTGTTGCGCGCCGTCGAGGTCACCGGTACGCCAACGCATGTAGCCCACCCAGAATTCAGCCTGTCCCCGCTGGAACAGCATCTCGCCATCGCCAGGCTGGCGTTCCACCAGGGGTTCTACGAATCGGTAAGCCTGTTCAAAGGCTTCGACCGCGGCTTCGTACTGGTATTGCGACATCCGGATTTCGCCAATCTGTGTCAGAACCTGGGACTGCAGCGTAAGACTGCGATCGTTGATCGCACTGGCGTCAACGGACTCGAAATAAGTGATGGCCTGGTCCCCCACGCGGTCCAGCAGATCCAGCCGGCCCAGTGGTTCGAGACTTTCCCGCAGATCTCCGACCATGAAGGCCAGCAGGTCTTCAGCCTGCTCCCGCCGATGCTCCGCCTCCTGCCGGGCCTGTTCCGCCTGTCCTCTCGCGATCAGCGCCGATACACCCAGCGAAGTCATGATCGCCATGCCGACCAGCGAGGCAGCAGCAACGATAGCCAGTTTACGGTTACGCACCTGGTACTCGCGGCGCCTCAGATCATCGAATCCGACACCGAGCAAGCCAGCCACCAACTTGGTGAAGCCTGCGCGCTTGCCGTCGCCCGAAGCTGTCAGGTCCGCCGCCAACGGCTCATCAGCTTGCAGCAGCGCCGGAGGGAAGACTTCCGGGGCCCGTCCCTCCACAATACAGCAATAAATGTTCGCGCCGCCGTGAAGCTGTTCGAACTCCTTGACTTCCTGGTTCACCCATTTGGACTTAGCCGCTGTCGGGCTGCAGATCACGATCAAGGCCTCGGAGTCTGCCAGTGCCTCGCGAATTGAGGCACTGAGACTGGTGGAACTTCCAAGTTCGTCACGGTCCAGAAACACGGGCTTGAGCCGTGCGCCGGGTAATGCCCCGGCTGCCGCAATGTGCTTGGGCACACGGTAGCGCTCCAGTGAGCGGTGAATCCACCGGGCCCACTTCTCATCGGCATGGCTATAGCTGAGGAAAGCCCTGTATTTCACATGCTGTCTCTCATTAGATTTTATCGAAACTGGAGTTCGCGCCCCAGCCAGGACTCCATGCGATCTTTCTCGCGGTTGTTGATCCTGGCATCCGGCAGGATCGCGTAACTCACGGGAATCTCCGGACCGGTGACCATCGACACGGTCAGCAGGCGTCCGTCCCGCACCAGCGTCAGCTCTACTTCTTCGCCCCTTTCCAGTTTCAGGAATCGGGCCAGGTAGTTGTCCGGGGCAACCCGGAAGCCATTGATGGCCAGCAACTCATCGCCGGGAAGAACACCGGCCGTAGCTGCCGGCTGCCCTCGCACCACGTATTCCGCAAACAACGTCGCACCGGATTCCGTCCAGTTCACGCCAATTCCCGCCGATTCGGTCTCACCGTTACCGTTTAACGGTGTCCTTTGCAGACTCAGGCCATAGAAGGCGAGCGCTTCATCAACGTGCGGATCCGCGGTGGTTTGCAACATCTGCTCCACCGTCTTCCGCACCGTCGCTCCGGCTACCGATTCCACCTGCTGTTCGAATGCACCTGGCGGATAGCCGGCGATGCCTGATTCCCGCGGGCCATACTGTGCGTACATCGCTCTCATCACCGTGTCCAGGCTGTCGCGGTTGTTCGTTGCCCGGCGGATCTCCATGTCGGTAACTAATCCGATCAGGGCGCCCTTGTTGTAATAGGAAACCGTGCTGTTGACCTTGTTGCTGTCATCCTTGTAGTGCTTGATCCAGGTATCGAAGGACGCAAGCTCCGCCGACCTGACTGCGCGGCCCGGCGTGGTTTCATATTTGCGGATTTCCTCGGCGAGAAGCTCGAAATAATCGCCGACGTCTATCAGCCCCGCACGGAACAGCAGCAGGTTGTCGTAATAACTGGTCAGGCCTTCGGACAGCCACAGTTCACGCGTATACATTTCACTGGAATAATCATAATCGACCAGCGCTTCCGGCCGCAGGCGGCGGACGTTCCAGGAATGGAAAAATTCGTGCGACACCAGCCCCAGCCACTTGGTGTAGTCCTTTTTCCCACGCATCTGCCATGGGCTGCACATCATCACCGTGCTGTGGTCGTGCTCCAGGCCGCCGAACTTGTCCATGTAAAGGTTAAGGAACAGGTAACGACGGTCGAAAGGATTCACGCCCCAGAAATCCTTCTGGGCCCGTACGATCTCAGCCACGTCGTCGGCCGCCTTCTGACCATCCCAAAGCGGATTTTCCCGCTGCATCACCAGCGAATAGGGATGACGGTCCACTTCGAATTCATAAACGACGGGATTACCCACGAGTATCGGGCTGTCTACCAGCTCGTCGTAGTCCCGGGCAATGAACTCACCGGCGATTCCGGTTCTTTCCATCGAAGTCTGAATCGAACCCCATCCGACAGGCAACTGGATGCGGACGGTTTGCTGCCGGGTGCCGGTCTGCTCGCTATAAAGAAAAAGCCCGGCCCCATTCAGCAAGCCGAACTCCGCTTCGACCCAGCTCTCAGAGACATTTCGGCGCCCGGCCCAGACGTCATACTCGACCGTGACCTGGTTCACACCACCGGTTTCTACCTGCCAGTGGTGCGTGGCCAGTTTTACTGTGTTCAACGGCTTACTGCCAGGGCCGCGGGCTGTCAGCCGTTCCAGGTTGGTGGCAAAATCGCGGATCAGGTATGACCCTGGAGCCCATGACGGCAGGTGAAGGTCCAGGTAGTCTGCCTGCACTTCGAAAGTGGACCGGACGTGTACATACTGGCTGTTCTTGTCCGGAAAGCTCAACTCGTGGAGGACACCCGGCTCGCCGGCTGCCACGACAGGCCCGTGCCAGGCAAACAGAACAAGCGCAATGACCCACCCTCTGAACATGCCTGACCTCAAACGCCCTGTCGGTGTTTCCTCACGATCAGCATCGCCATCTCCAGCGACTGCTCGTAGTTCAGGCGAGGATCCACGGTGGATTTGTAGTCCCGTTTCAGGTCTTCGTCAGACAAGTCGCGGGCGCCACCCGTGCATTCGGTTACATTTTCACCGGTCAATTCCAGGTGCACGCCGCCGAGCCTTGAACCGTTGTCACGATGGATTTCGAACGCCAGGTCCATTTCGCCCATGATCTTCCGGAACCGGCGGGTCTTGATGCCGTCGCCAGTCGATTCGGTGTTACCGTGCATGGGATCGGAGATCCACAACACCGGGCTGCCAGTGTCCTCCACGGCCTTGATCAGAGGTGGCAGGTGTTCCTCGATTTTTGCTTCGCCCATGCGATGGATCAGCACCATGCGACCGGCTTCCCGGCGAGGATTGAGTTTCTCGAGCAGTGCTGCCAGCCAGCCCTTATCCATACCGGGTCCCACCTTGATACCGATCGGGTTCCGGATTCCGCGGAAGTATTCCACGTGTGCTCCTGTCAAGTCGGCTGTGCGCATTCCTATCCAGGGGAAGTGGGTGCCCAGGTTGAACCAGCCCCACTGACGAGGTACCTGTCGGGTTTGAGCCTGCTCATAGTGCAAGTGCAATGCTTCGTGCGAAGTGAAAAAATCAACCCGCTTCAAACTGCCTACATCGCGCCCTGTGATGGTCTCCATGAATCGTAGCGACTGCCCCAGGCTTTCCGTGAGCTTGTGGAACTCATCGGCGAGCGGCGAGTGCTCCAGCCATCCCAGGTCCCAGTACTCCGTATGGTGTACATCGGCAAAACCACCATCAGCCAGTGATCGTACGAAATTCATGGTCAGGGCCGAATACGCATGAGCCTGAAGCAAGCGGTCGGGATCGGGAATCCGTGATGCTTCATCGAAGTCGAAAGCATTCACCAGGTCGCCCCGGTAACTGGGAAGGGTCACACCGTCTCGGGTTTCCATATCGGACGACCGCGGTTTGGCATACTGGCCGGCGAACCGGCCGATCCGGACCACCGGCATTTGCAGGCCGTGCACCAGGGCCAGGCTCATCTGCAGCAGGACCTTCAGGCGGTTGGTAATCAGAGGAGAGCAGCATTCCGCAAAGCTTTCAGCGCAATCCCCACCCTGCAGCACAAACCGTTTTCCAGCCTGTGCTTCGGCAATCTGTTCACGCAGAGACAGGATCTCCCATGAAGTGACGAGCGGTGGAAGGTCCGCCAGTTTTTTCAGCGCCAGGTCGAGTGCACCCGGATCGGGGTAACTGGCCTGTTGAAGTGCAGGGAAATCCTGCCACGACGTGGGTTTCCAGTCATCCGCCGGATTGACTTCCTGAACCGGGGCCGTCGAACCGGAACCTGCTGAAATATTCATTTGTTTCAAACCTTTGTTTTGTTGGCCACTGTCACAACCAGAATGGTAACCACTGTGATACCCGCGTACCAGACAAACGTCCAGGCAGGCATGCTGAGTGCCAGGAAAGTCCACATGACCTCGGCACACTCACCGGAACCCTGGAACACTTCGGCAAGCACCTGGGAAAAAGGCATGGTATCGAGCATATAGTTAAGGCCCATACCGCAGTCCGGCACCAGTTCGGGCGGCAGATTCTGCAGCCAGAGGTGTCTCGCGGCAATTCCCATGCCCGCGAGACCCGCCAGTGAAACCAGGCCTGCATAAACCAAGCTTCCGGCTCTTCCCGGATTATGCAGCGCCGCGACGAGGGCCACGGCCCCGATGCACATGAACGCGATGCGCTGGAAAACACAAAGCGGACACGGATCGACGAAATCCGCATGCTGCTTGTAAAGCGCGAAGCCAATTAAACCCGCGCAAGCCAGGGCAACCAGAAAGAACCAGACCCTGGGTTTAAAAATTACTGTCACTTAACTTTCCTCGTACATTCTCCGCACAGACCAGTATTAATCTGCCTCAGAGAATAAAGACCCGGCTGATCAAGCCGGGTTCCTTTATAATGACAAGTCCTTCAGTTCACGGACTCTAAAGGCACGATAATGAGTGTAAATCCGCAAAATTACAAGGCTGCAGGCCACTCCCCGATACACGCACCACATGGATCATCGATCAGCTGCGTCGGCTGGCACCAGGAAGCCGCCATGCGAATGTTGATGAACAACCTCGATCCGAATGTAGCGGAAAAACCCGATGAACTGATAGTCTACGGCGGAACCGGCAAGGCGGCCCGTAACTGGGCGTGCTACGACCGGATCATCCAGACGCTGCAACGGCTGAAAAACGACGAAACCCTTCTGATCCAGAGCGGCAAGCCCGTGGGCGTATTCCGGACCCACGACGAGGCGCCCCGCGTACTGATCGCGAATTCCAACCTGGTGCCGCGTTGGGGCAACTGGGACGTATTCAGGGATCTCGAGGACAAGGGCCTGACCATGTACGGCCAGATGACGGCGGGGTCCTGGATTTATATCGGTTCCCAGGGCATTGTCCAGGGCACCTATGAAACATTCGCTGAATGTGCCAACCAGCGTTTCGACGGAAGCCTGGCCGGCAGGCTGACGGTCACCGCCGGTCTGGGTGGCATGGGTGGCGCCCAACCGCTGGCCGTGACGATGAACGACGGCCTGTGCCTCGCTGTCGAGGTGGACCCCTGGAGAATACAGCGCCGGGTGGAAACCGGATATTGCGACGTCATGTCCGATAACCTGGACGAAGCACTGGACCTGCTGGACAAGGCGGAGGGCGGATATTCGGTCGGCCTGCTCGGCAATATCGCGGACGTAATGCCGGAGCTCGAGAGGCGTGGAGTCGTTCCTGACATCATCACCGACCAGACCTCTGCGCACGACCTCAGGTTCGGCTATATTCCCGCCGGCTATTCACTGGAAGAAGCGGATGAACTGCGGGAATCCGATCCAAAGAAGTACGATAACGAAGTTCTCGATTCCATGGTCGTGCACGTTCAGGCCATACTGGACCTGAAGAAAAAAGGCTCGGTTTGTTTCGATTACGGCAATAACCTCAGGGGCCAGGTCGCCGACCACCGTGACATGCCGCAGGCCTTCGACTACCCGGGATTCGTGCCAGCCTATATCCGGCCGCTGTTCTGCAAGGGCGCCGGTCCGTTCCGCTGGGCCGCCCTGAGCGGTAATCCCGCGGACATCAGGGCTACCGACGACGCCATCCTCGAACTGTTTCCGCAGAAAGAAGCCCTGCACCGCTGGATTCACAAGGCGCAGGAGAAGGTACAGTTCCAGGGCCTGCCTTCCAGGATCTGCTGGCTGGAATACGGTGAGCGGGCCGAAGCCGGCCTGAAGTTCAACTGGCTGGTCGAAAAGGGCAAGGTGGACGCCCCGCTGGTCATTGGCCGCGACCACCTGGATACCGGTTCGGTTGCATCACCCAACCGGGAAACGGAATCGATGATGGATGGGTCCGACGCGATCGCGGACTGGCCGTTGCTGAACGCCATGCTCAACACGGCCTGTGGCGCCAGCTGGGTGTCGATCCACCACGGCGGTGGTGTCGGCATCGGTTATTCGCTGCATGCGGGCATGGTCTGTGTTGCCGACGGCAGCGAGACAGCTAACCGACGGCTGGAAAGAGTTCTTACCGCCGACCCGGGCACCGGTGTCATGCGACACGCCGATGCCGGTTATGACATTGCAGTAGAGACAGCCAGCGAACGGGGCGTAGACCTGCCCATGATCAATGGCTGATCCCATGATACGGATTAAGACGCTCTACGCCGACCTGTCCGCCAGCATGGAGGCCCTGCGCATCGACCAGGGGGCGGTGGACCGCAGCCGCGAAAAGGTGACCAATGCCCTGAGCGATGGGAAAGCTCACTACGGGATCAATACCGGTTTTGGAATCCTGGCATCCGAGCGGATCGAAGAAGAGCAGTTGTATGAACTCCAGCAGAATATCCTGCTGAGCCATGCCTGTGGCGTTGGTGATCCTGTCCCCCCCGAAATCACAAGGCTGATGCTGCAACTGAAAATTCATGCATTGGGGCTTGGACAGTCCGGTATTTCGCGATCCACTTTCAAACAACTGCTGGCCTTCGACAAATCCGGCCTGACGCCCTGGGTGCCCAGCCGTGGCAGTGTCGGGGCGTCCGGTGACCTGGCGCCGCTGGCCCATCTGTGCCTGCCCCTTATCGGGCGGGGCGAGGTCTGGAACGAAACGGAAAGCGGCAAGATGGCCGCGGCTGACGCGATGAAATTGCTCGGAATCGATTCGGTACAACTGAAAGAGAAAGACGGCCTCGCGCTGATCAATGGCACCCAGCTTATGACCGCTTATGGCGCCTACGTGCTCGAGCGTGCTTTGGTGCTGCAGAAAGAGGCGGACATCCTGGCGGCCATGAGCCTGGAAGCGCTCCAGGGCAGCGCAGCGCCTTTTGATCCCCGAATCCACAATATCCGCCCCCATCCCGGGCAGATCACCGCGGCGGGCAATATAAGAAAGCTGCTGATCGATAGCGAAATCATGGATTCGCACAGGGACTGCGGACGAGTACAGGACCCGTACTGCCTGCGCTGCGTGCCCCAGGTGCACGGCGCCAGCCGTGACGCGCTGGCATTTGCGGTGAGCACCGTCGAGACAGAGCTCAATTCGGTAACCGACAATCCCCTGGTGTTCGATAACGGCGATATTATTTCCGGCGGAAACTTCCACGGCCAGCCGTTGGCGCTGGCGCTGGATTTTGCCGCCATCGCCCTGGCCGAGCTCGCCAGCATTTCCGAAAGGCGCACCTACCTTTTACTTGAGGGGCACGACGGATTGCCAAAGCTTTTGATGAGGGACACCGGCGTCAATTCGGGCTTCATGATGCCCCAGTACACCGCGGCGGCCCTGGTTTCGGAAAACAAGGTGCTATGTCACCCCGCCAGCGTGGACTCTATCCCGACCAGCCTGGGGCAGGAGGATCACGTCAGCATGGGTTCGATCAGCGCATTGAAGCTGTTGTCCGTTCTCCGTAATGTCGAACGGGTGCTGGCCGTGGAGTTCCTGACTGCCGCGCAGGCGCTGGATTTTCGTGCGCCACTGAAGCCTGGCCGGGGCGTGCTGATCGCTCACGAACTGCTGCGCGGCCAGATTGAACATGCACAGAAAGATTACGAAGTGCGAAACGACCTGGACCTGTGCGCGAGCATCCTGCGCCAGGGCCACCTGGCCACGGGTGTGGAATCCGAAATCGGCTCGCTGGCCTGATGCCGGTCCTGATCAATATCTCGCAGCTTGCCAGCTGCCCGCCCGGGAATCCGCAGCAGGACGCCGGCCTGATCAACCAGGCAGCCGTCGCCTGGAGCGGCAATACCATTGACTGGGTAGGGCCACAATCTGAACTGCCGGCGGAATTTTCAGATCAGCCGGAAATCGATGCCGGCAACCGGCTGGTCATTCCGGGCCTGGTCGATTGTCACACCCACCTGTGTTTTGGCGGCTGGCGCGGTGATGAATTCCAGTGGCGTATCGAGGGCGCCAGTTACCAGGAAATTGCGGCCAGCGGGGGCGGCATTGCCAGCACCGTGGAAGCAACCCGGGCCGCCAGCCACGAGGAGCTCGGGCATAAGGCCCGCCAGGCCCTGGACGCCATGTTGGGGCTGGGCGTAACGACCGTCGAGTGCAAAAGCGGTTATGGCCTCGATGTTGACAATGAACTGAAGCAATTGGAAGTGTACCAACAGCTGGACCAGGACCACCCGGTCGACCTGGTGCCCACGTTTCTCGGAGCGCATATCGTACCCCCGGAATACAAAACCCGGCGAGAAGATTACATCCGGCTGCTTTGTGACGAGTTGATTCCCATGGTGGCGCGGCGAAGCCTTGCCCGTTTTTGTGACGTGTTTGTCGAAGACGGGGCCTATACGCTGGACGAAGCGAGAGCCATTCTCGGTGCTGCCGCTAATCATGGCCTGCAACTGAAAGTCCATGCAGACCAGCTCTCGGACGGCGGAGGGGCCCTGTTTGCCGCCGAACTCGATGCTGTGTCCGCCGAGCACCTGGAATACATCAGCGATGAGGGTATTGCTGCCCTCGCCTCCAGCGGCACCGTGGCGGTCAGCCTTCCCCTGGCGTCGCTGTATCTTTCCGAACCTTACCTGCCCGCCAGGAAATTGCTGGATGCCGGGGTGCCGGTTGCGGTAGCCACTGATTTCAATCCCGGGTCGGCTCCGAGCTTTCACCTGCCGCTGGCCATGACGCTGGCCTGTATCAACCAGGGCATGACACCGCAGGAAACCCTGAACGGCGCAACGACACTCGCGGCCAGGGCCGTCTCCTTGCACGAAACCAGGGGATCTCTGGTTGCCGGATTCGAAGCCGACCTCGCCATCATCGAGGCCCCTGACCTGACTCATTGGCTTTATCAATTTGTGCCCAACGCCTGCGCAGAGGTCCTCAAAGCCGGTCGATGGATTTAAAAGCTTTTACTTGATCTGGGTCTATATACGGGCACCCGTTTTTCCTCTAAAATTACTGCTAAATGAAAATCATTCTCAATTAGCGGCGGAACAATGACACTCAGAGAACTGAACCCGGGCCAGACCGCCCGCATCGATAAAATTGACGCAAAGCAGCCCGGCGTCGTCCGCCTGATGGTCCTGGGCTTGATAGAAGGGGCCGAAGTGCAGTATGAAAACTCCGCCATCGGCGGCGACCCGATGGAAGTCACGGTGCATGGAGCCGCCATTTCAATCCGTAAACAGCAGGCGGGTTGCTTCAGGATTTCCCCGATCTAACAGAATGTCTGAAGTTGAAACGACCTACGTCCCGGTCGAAAACATCAGTATCCACCGCCGGGCGTCAGCATCCATCGCGGTCATCGGTAATCCCAATTCAGGCAAAAGCACCCTGTTCAACCGCCTGACCGGGCTGCGCCAGACCACCGGCAACTACCCGGGCGTTACGGTCGAGAAGCACTCCGGTACCGTGCAGCTGTCCAACAGCGCGCTTGAGCTTGTCGACCTGCCCGGCATTTACTGCCTGGGTGGATTTTCGACGGATGAACGGATCGCAATCGACGTCATCCTGGGCCGTGTCGAAGGCACGCCCAGCCCCGACGGGCTCCTGGTTGTACTCGACGCCACCCACCTGTACCAGGGCCTTTACCTGCTTCAGCAGTTGATGGAGATGCAGATGCCCATGGTCGTGGCCATGACCATGACCGATGTCGCAACGTCCAGTGGCATTGATATCTCCATAGAAGTGCTTCAGCGCCACCTGGGCGGCATCAAGATCTACCCGGTTGTCGCGACGACTGGCCGGGGCCTGGATACGCTGAAAGAAGCCCTGGAATCCATCACCGAAGCCGCCCATCCCGACATACCCGAGTCCTGGCCGGAATTGAGCAGCACCGCGGATGAACTGGTTGCGCGCTGCGAAGGCAGGCTGCCGAGGATCGACGTGATCCAGGCCCTGATTCACCCTGACGGCAGGCGCGCGGGGCTGCTGGAAGACCATCTCGGGAGCAAAGAGGTCGATCTCGTTCGCGAAAAGCTGTTTGGGGATGAGCCGCCCCAGGCCTGCGAAGCGCGCCACAGGTATCGTTGGGTCCACAGCGTATTAGAGGAGTCACAACACCGGGCGCCGCTGATTGAACGCTTCGGCGCCCGGGGTATCAGGTGGCTGAACCAACCCTGGCCCGCAACCCTGTTGTTTTTCGCGGTCATGGCGCTCGTCTTTCAGGCGGTATTTTCCTGGGCGACGCCATTGATGGACGCCATCGATCTTGGCGCATCGTTACTGGCAGACCAGGTCGGCAATTGGCTGCCAGTCGGCGCTTTTTCCAGTTTCCTGACTGATGGTGTGATCGCCGGGGTCGGCAGCGTTATTATATTCCTGCCACAGATCCTGATCCTGTTCCTGTTCATCATCGTGCTGGAGGATTCAGGGTTCCTGGCCCGTGCCGCGTTCTTGATGGACCGGGTGATGCGAACGGTCGGCCTGTCCGGCCAGTCCGTTATTCCGATGCTTTCGAGCTTTGCCTGCGCCGTGCCTGCCATCATGGCCACCCGGGTCATTCCCAACCGGCGGGACCGGATTGCCACCATCCTGGCCGCACCGTTCATGACTTGCTCCGCCAGGCTGCCCGTGTACGCCCTGCTGATCGCTGCATTCGTTCCTGATGAATCCGTGGGCTGGTTCAACCTCCAGGGCATCGTTTTGCTCGGCCTTTATTTACTGGGGATCATCGGTGGTCTGGTAACGGCCTGGATCATGAAACGTTCTGCACTGAGAGGGCCAAAGCCCCAGTTCGCACTGGCACTGCCGGAATTTCGCCGGCCCAACCTGCAAACCGTAATGATCAAGCTTTTCGACCGGGCGCGGATTTTTCTCAAACGCGCCGGCACCGTGATATTCGCGGTTGCCATCATTGTCTGGGGCTTGGCCTACTTCCCCCGCTCGGAGGCAATCCCTGCTCAACTGCAGCAGGACGTTGTGCACGCAGAGACCGTTTTCAGCGGCGCCCGGCTTGAACAGGAAATCCTTGACCTGGAAAACCGGGCAGCGGCCAATCAGCTGGAACAGAGTTTCCTGGGTCGTGCCGGACGGTTCGTCGAACCCGTCTTTTTGCCGCTCGGTTGGGACTGGCGTGTTTCGGCGGCAGTGATTGCGGGCTTTCCGGCACGTGAAGTGGTTGTTGCCGTGATGGGCACTATTTATGCGGTCGGCGAAGAAGCTGAAGAAGCCAGCCTGACGGCCAAGTTGCGATCGGCGGCCTGGCCCGACGGCAGCCCGATCTTCACCGTTCCCATGGTCCTGGGCCTGCTGCTCTTTTATGCCTGGTGCCTGCAGTGCGCGGCCACGATTGCCACCATCAGGCGCGAAACCAACAGCTGGCGCTGGCCATTGTTTGCATGGACTTACATGACAGTGATCGGCTATACCGGCGCTTTCCTTATCTATCAAATCGGCAGCATGGCCTGAAAACTGCCTGTCGTTCGGCAGGACGAAATTTGTCAGCGTAGTGACGCACACAGGCAATAATCCTCTCACTTTATTTTCGTGTTTCTTGACCGAAAATTCTATCCTATTGTTTTAACTACATATTTTATAAATTCTATTTTTGGCATGTATATTGCATCTACTTAGTTGAAACACAGAATTATCATCGCCACCAGCAAAGCACTATTGTTTGCAATACCTCGCCAGGAAAGATCAGGCAGGCACGAGAAAGACCAGGGGTATATCCCACCGATTGACCGGAGGGATTTACAGGAAGCGCAGCGGTCAATACATCGACTGTTAAGGACAAGCGCCAATTAGCACGGAGGCATAAAGTAGCACCATGAAATCTGCAATGATCAATCTGTTCAAAGCGAGCCTGACTATGCTGGCCGGATGGACGGTCGCAGGATGGTTACTCATTCTTCTGATGGCGTCGCTAACACTTCTATCTCAAAGTTAAACTTGTGCAAGGGAACTCCAACCCCAGGCTTCGGCCTGGGGTTTTTGTTTTACAATAGATGACAAGGTGTCTTGCAAACGCATCATAGCTCTTCTCCTGGGCCTGTCGATATCATCCGTGGCCGCTGCCGATTCGTGGGTGATGAGCATTCCCTATGCCCTCTCTTCGGAACATGTCTACAAAGTCAGAATTGAACGGATTGACGGAAAGGAAGTAGCCAATGCGCTTCGTTATTCACTTGCCGTGGGTGAACATACCGTTACGGTCAGTCCGTTGCTCGATGTCGAGTGGTCTCCCGACCTGGTCGAAAACCCGCGCGATAACCCGCGGAGTAAGGATCTTAAACTGACACTAAAGCAAGGGAAAACATATCAGTTAGCGGTAAAAGTTGATATCGATGCGAGCGTTGAATCACAGCTGGATCAATCTTACTGGTCACCTTTTGTCTATGCGGTCCTGGAGGACTGACGCTTTCATACCCCGGGCAGACCCAATTGTTGCACCAGTTTTACGTACCTCGGATCGTCTCTTAGAAAATCGAACTCCGGCCGCAATTCGATATACATCAACTCCAGGGAGCCGCGTTCAACAGCGGCGCCAAGCCATTCCAGCGTTTCCCCGGCTTCACCTGCCCGGGCGAATGTCACGGCGATATTGAACGGGTCTACGTAGGAATTGATCGATCTCTTGACCAGGGCCTCAGCCTTGGCCAACATCGCCCCGCGCGGTCCGTCGCGGGCCTCACCCTGTTCCAGTGCCTCCAACAATTCCATGTCCTTGCGTGCAGCCAGCACTTGCCGCTCCTGTTCCAGTGCCTCCGCAAGGAGTCCCTGCTGCCAATATACCAAGGCCAATAGCCAGTTCACGGTATAGCCGGGAATTCGCTCCCGCAGTTGCCTGGCATCCGCAATGGCTTCGTCATAACGGCGCATCAAATACAGGTGGAATGGAACCGGCATATTGGAAATCGGCGAGAAAGGGTCGATCAGCCGTGCATGCCGTATTTTTACAAGCCCTTCCTCGGGGCGCCCGGTGAGCATCAGGTAGTCGGCATATCCATGCAGCGTCATTGGGTGACTGGGATGAAGTGTCAGGGCTTCCTCGAAGGATTGTCCGGCGCCCGGCCAGTCCCAGGTAAACAATCTCACCCAACCAAGGGCCGCATGGCCGGTGAAGGACCGGGCATCGAGTTCTAACGCTTTCAGCGCCGCAACCCGGGCCTTGAGAATGGCCGTACGTGGCGATTCTTCACCGTAATAGGCCAACATCAGGTGAGCGCCAGCCAGCGCGCCCCATGCAAGCGCAAACTCCGGATCGGCCGCAACCGCCTGTTCGAAATACTCCAGGGATTGCTTGAAACTCTGCAAGCCAAAGCGATTGAGGTGATACAAACCCCTCAGATAAGCCTGGCTGGCGATGGGGTCCACTGGTCCGATAGCGGCTGGTCTTTCCGCGCCTGGCGTTCGCAGAGTGGACTCAATCTCGGTGCTGATTGTATGCGCCACTTCGCTTAGCAGGCCCAGCACGTCGCCGGCATCCCGTTCATAAGTTTGCGCCCACAGGTGTGTATCCGTGCGGCCGTGTATCAGTTGCGCGGTGACCTGGACGCGCTCATCGACCAACATGACGCTGCCCTCGACCAGTGCGTCCACCCCCAATTCGCTGGCAATGGCGGGCATCGGCTGGTCGCTGCCATCAAAGCGCATTGTGGACTGGCGCGAGGTTACGCGCAGACCGCTGATCTTGGAGAGTTCGGTAATCAGGACCTCGTGCAGGCCTTCCACGAAGTAATCCTGGCCCGGGCTGCCGGCCATGTTATCCAGCGGCAGTACGGCCAGGGATTCAATCTGGTCAGCCTTCTGCCCAGCGGGCTGCGGTTCAACCGGGTCAAAAACGTCCCGCCAAAGCAGCAACAACAGGATCAACAAGAATCCGGCGAACACCGCCGCAGTGATTCCGCGGCGACCGGAAAGCCACGAGGGTGATGAGGCATCGCCTGGTGCCGCTTCCTCGACCTTCGCCACGAACCGGTAGCCGCGCGAATGCACCGTTTCGATATACCTGGGTGCTCCGGGGTCATCATCCAATGCCTTTCGAAGCCGCGCAACAGCCTTGCTGAGCGCGGACTCTGAAACGACCGTGTCACCCCACACGGTATCCATCAATTCCTCTTTGGTGACCAACCGGTCGCGGTTCCTGATCAGGAACACCAGGAGCTTGAGTACCGTCGGTTCGAGGTGGATGACTTCCCCATCGCGATAGAGGTTCCATGCTTCCGGGTCGACATGGAAGTCATCGAAACAGTATTCACGATGTTCGTTCACGAAAAATTTCCCGGTCTGGGCCCTGCCTGTATCAACGAATACCTGCGTTACGGTTCCAGTATTTCATGTCCCCGCAACCTGAACAACCGGCTCCGGTCAAGCCCCGTTCACTTCTGTTCGGCGTGGTCATGGAATCGTCGGAACATCGTCAATAAAGCGTCAAGACCCGCATGACGGTGCCGCATAGACTGCAATCGAACCGATGTTGGTTCGCTAAACGACCAAAAGGAGAAAAGGCCATGTTTACCAAGTTAACGGCTGTCTTTCCGTTCCTGCTGGTGACCGCGCTGCTGTGCACGCTGCCGGCGCAGGCCGCCTCCGGGTCCGAACAAAACCAGGGTTGGTGGCCTGAAGGCCCCATAAACCATGTGACCGGGACCGATGACTGGTTACCGGGCGTGCCTGATGGCGCTCTGTATTGCTCCGAGGGTGTGCTGGACATGACCAACCCGGCCGTGCCGTCCTGCCCGCCGGGCGCCACCCTGGAATTACGTGAAGTGACCGCGCAAGCCCGGATGTTCGGTGACGATCCGCGACTGGTTGGTTTGCTCAGCTTCTCAGTCAACGGCAGCCTCGACGCGTTGTACTTCAGCGGCCCTGTCTGGGGAAGCTGGACACTGGACGTAGACGGTTGCGATGGCAGTTGGGAGGGCACTTTTCACGGCGAACGCAGCTTCGTGCCGGATCAGCCCGGGCCACTGGGTGCTGGTATGTGGATCGGCGCCCTGAAACTTCGCGGGACCGGTAGCGGCGAGTGTGTTGACAGGCTGCGCATGATCGGTACTGAACTCATCACCACCTTGACGCCCATGCCGATCGCCTATGAAATGATTCCCGGGTTATGCGATTTCGGCTGCCTGCCGGAAGGCGTCACCACGGGCAGGATCTATCCATCGAGGAAGCATCGGTCTGCGGTGCCTCTGGATGAACTCGAAGAGTGATCCCGGGTCAATAACGGCTCATTATTGAAAATAATCTGGCCTGTGCCAGGCTGGCGCAGGCCAAATTTTAATAATCACGCTCCGATTCTGACTTCCCTGTAAACCGTGTCTCAGCCTTTGCGACGGTACTTGTCTGCCAGGTGGGATTTCACCATTTTGCCAAAGCTCTTGTCCCTGGCGCGCTTTTGAGCCAGCGTTGCGCTGTTGAATTTCTGTTCTCGCATCAGTTTCCTGAAACTCGCAAGGCGGCGTGTCTCCAATTGACCCCGGGCAATTGCATCTTGCACGGCACACCCGGGTTCGCTGTCGTGCTGACAATCTCCAAAGCGACACTGCTCCGCCAGCGATGCTATGTCGTCAAAGGTTGCACTGATGCCTTCGTCGCAATCCGCCAACTGCAGCTCACGCATGCCAGGGGTATCCAGCAGCAGCCCGCCCAGGGGCATCAGGTGCAATGAACGTCGCGTGGTTGTATGCCGCCCTTTGCCATCATCCTGTCGGATTGGAGCAGTATCATTAACGTCTCCACCGATCAGAGAATTCACCAGTGTTGATTTCCCAACACCCGAGGAACCCATCAAGGCAACCGTCTGGCCGGTTCCGCACCACGGCCTCAACTTTTGGATCTCGCCGGCATCCAGACAATTGATGGGTTCCACCATCAACAGCGGGTCCAGCGACTGAACCTGGCGGCTCACGCCTTCGGAATCGTCGCAAAGATCAGCCTTGGACAGAATGACAACAGGCTCCGTATTTGCTTCGTGGGCCAGGCTCAGATAGCGCTCAATGCGGTTTAAATTAAAGTCCTCGTTCAACGACGTGACAATGAATAGTGTATCCACATTGGAGGCGATCAACTGCTCCCCTACCCTGCTTCCCGCAGCTTTTCGGCGAAACAGGCTTTGTCGTTCCAGCAATTGATGGAATTGACCTTCCGGGGTCAACAACAGCCAGTCACCTACCGTGATAACAGGCATGCCCGGGTGCAGTTCGAGTACTGATCCGCCCGCCTCACATAAAAATTCCAGACGGTTGCGATGCTGAGCCGTCACCCGGGCCACGGGATATTCCCAGTTGGCCAAGTCGAGTTGCTGCTGAAAAAAAGATCTCCAGCCCAGTTGAGTGCGTGTAAGACTGGTCTGTTCTGATATCTCCATGATTGAAAAGTATAGTACTTATGCCACCCGGCAGGATGGTGAATCAACGAAGTCAGCGATTCAACATGCCGGCGTTTCTGGCAAAATAGCGATCAAACGACCCGCACTCCGGTCGGAGGGTGTAAATGGAGAAGAGCTCGGGCATATCGAATAAATCTGGTACCCGGCTCAGCATCAGATGCATAGACGATCCGGTGGAGTTCTCACAGATGGAACAGGACTGGAATGAACTGGTCGAAAGGGCTCCTGATGCGAGTATTTTCCAAACTCACCAATGGCATGATTGCTGGTGGCGCGCCTTTGGGGCATCCCACACCTTAATGGTAATAGCCTGTTACAACGGTTCCAGGCTGGTCGCATTGGCGCCAATGATGATCATCGCAAAGGTGGAAATACGCTTTGTTGGTTGCATGAATCATGCTTCCGACTACCTGGATTTCATTATTGATCCAGACTATCCGGATGCATTTGACTTGCTAATCGATCAATTGTTTATCCAGTTGCCAGGGTGGCGGCGAATCTACTTGACGCATTTGCCTGGCCTGGCCGCCAATCTTCCGAGATTATTGGGTTTTCTCAGTCAAAACAGAATGCGGTTCACCAGCACTTTGGACCAGAAGGCGCCCTTCAGGCGGCTCGGCGACGCGGAAGAAGACCAGCGCATTCTCAACAAACAGAGCCTTCGGCGCAGTTACAACTGGTTCAACAAGTCCGGGAAACTCGAATTTCGAAAAATTCACGATGCGGCCCTTATCCTGGACTACCTGGATGAATTCTTCAGACAACACGTTGCACGGCGCGCTATGACGATCTGGCCCAGCCAGTTCCACCAGGATGATCAACGGCAGTTCTACCGCACATTGGTGAATAAATTGTCGCCTGCCGGATGGCTGCGATTCGACGCCGTACTGTTCGATGAAAAACCGATCGCCTTTCATTTTGGCTTCGAGCATCGAAACCGGTTTCTGTGGTACAAACCGACTTTTGACACGGATTGGGCGAATCGATCTCCCGGAAATGTCCTGATCCGTTTCCTGTTGCAGGATTCCATGGACAGGGGGCTGAGAGAATTTGATTTCACGGTCGGCGATGAGCAATTCAAGCAACGGTTTTCCAACTGCGAGCGGCGCAACTGGCGAGTCAACGTGTTCCGTTCGGCCTGGCAGGAACGGCGCCATGCAGCGATCAGCAAATTGCGGCACTGGCAGTGGCGCCTGGAACAATTGACTGACCGGCTGAGAATTCGATGAGCAGTAAGAAAAAACAAGCACCCTTCTTTCGACGCTTTTTTCCGACGCTTCTGTGGCGTTTCAGCCAAATCGGGATTCGCATCATACCTTTCATTACAGAGCGCGAGGGAGCGTGCATCGATGTGGACAGTCCGGCAGGATCCTTCGAACTCGGTTTTCAGACCAGTGACAACATTGAGGAAATACTCCTGGTCGATCCAGAAATCAGTCGTGAGAAAGTGGAACGTTGGTTTTCAGAAGGAAAGCTGTGTTTTGGAGCGCGCGATGATGGCCGGCTGGTGGGTGAGATGTGGTGCGACCTGAAAGAATTTAACTTTCCTCCTAATTTACGGGAACTGGAAGAGGATGAAGCGTACCTGTACGCGGCCCGGGTAGCCAATGATTACCGGGGAAAAAACCTGGCGCCCCTGATGCGATCGGCTTGCTACGCCGCATTGCGTGAAATGGGGCGGCTGCGATTTTACAGCTATACGGATTATTTCAATTACCCGGCACGGCGATTCAAGGAAAAGCTCGGAGTCAGGAGCGAGGCGTTGCGCCTCCATCTCGACCTGTTCGGAAAATGGTCGGCGACCTGGACTCTGAAGCGTTATACGGGCAAAGAACCGGAGGTGTGACAGAGAAGAAAAAAGCCCGGATGACCCGGGCTTTTTCATGAGCTGGTCTGGAAACGTTTATTCAACGTCGGCAAGTTCTTCCTGCTGCGGGCGGTCCACCAGTTCGACATAGGCCATCGGCGCCTTGTCGCCGGCACGGAACCCGCATTTCATGATGCGCAGATAGCCTCCCGGGCGTTCCGCATAGCGAGGGCCCAGTTCGTTGAACAGCTTGGTGACTACATCGCGGTCACGTAAACGGTCGAAGGCCTGGCGGCGATGCGCCACGCTGTCTTCTTTTGCCAGCGTAATCAGGGGCTCGGCCACGCGCCGCAGTTCCTTGGCTTTGGGAACCGTGGTCTTGATAATTTCATGCTCAAACAGCGAAGAGGCCATGTTACGGAACATAGCTTTGCGGTGAGCACTGTTGCGATTCAGTTTTCTTCCGGATTTCAGGTGACGCATGGTCTTGTCCTTTATCTATCTTTGCTGGTCGTCCAGGCAGCTCAGGCGCTTACCAGGCTCTCAGGCGGCCAGTTTTCCAATTTCATTCCCAGTGAGAGGTCATGCGACGCCAATACGTCCTTGATCTCCGTAAGGGATTTCTTGCCGAGATTCGGCGTCTTCAACAATTCAACTTCGGTGCGCTGCACGAGGTCACCAATGTACAGGATGCTCTCCGCCTTCAGGCAGTTCGCAGAACGAACGGTGAGTTCCAGGTCATCGATCGGGCGCAACAGCACAGGGTCGATTTCATGTTCTTTCTCTTCAACCTCAACCGCCTGGCGGGCCTTGAAGTCAACGAACACAGATAACTGGTCGGCCAGGATGTTGGCTGCCAGCTTTACTGCACCTTCGCAGTCCATGGTGCCGTTGGTTTCGATATCCAGGATCAGCTTGTCGAGGTTGGTGCGCTGTTCAACACGCGCTGCGTCTACCGAGTAGGCAACCTTCCTGACCGGGCAAAAAGACGCATCCAGCTGCAGGCGGCCGATCGGGCGGCTTTCCTGCTCTCCGATGTTCAGCTGCGTGGCCGGCTGGTAACCCACTCCGCGGGCCACCTTCAGGCGCATGTTGACACTGCCGTCCTGGGTCAGGTTGCAAATCACGTGATCGGGGTTTACTACCTCAATCGTGTGATCCACCTGGATGTCTCCGGCGGTGACCGCTCCGGCGCCTGATTTGCTCAGGGTCAGTACAGCCTCTTCCCGCTCGTGCATGCGCAAGGCGATGCCTTTGAGGTTCAACAGGACTTCGATGATGTCTTCCTGCAAACCTTCTACCGCGGTGTATTCATGCAATACGCCGTCCATTTCAACTTCGACAATCGCGCAGCCGGGAATGGATGACAACAAGACACGCCGCAACGCATTACCCAGCGTATGACCGAAACCCCTTTCCAGCGGTTCCAGCGTGATTCGGGCGCGGTTGGGGTTGACTTCGTCAACTCCGACCGAGCTGGGCTTCAGCATTTGATCAATAACACCCATCATAGGGATTGCCCTCGTAGACTAAAATTCTTTGAAACTTCAAACCGCTGCGGCAAGGCCGCAGCACCAGGCCGTGTCGTGTAATTCTGAACCCCTTACTTGGAGTACAGCTCCACGATCAGGCTTTCATTAATATCGGCAGACAACTCATCGCGATCCGGATAAGACCTGAAAGTGCCTTCCATCTTCTTCGGGTCGACTTCGCACCAACCTGCAACCAGGTCCATTTCCTGGCTCAGTGTGATCGCTTCCTTCAGACGCAACTGGTTCCTGGCTTTCTCACGAACCGAAACGACATCTTCGGGCTTGACCTGGTATGAAGGAATGTTCACCGACTGGCCATTGACATGAATAGCCTTGTGCGAGACCAACTGGCGGGCCTGCGCTCGCGTCACGGCGAAACCCATGCGATAAACCACGTTGTCCAGCCGACTTTCCAGCATCCGGAGCAGGTTTTCACCGGTGGCGCCTTTCTGCTGGGCTGCGGCCTTGTAGTAATTGCGGAACTGCTTTTCGAGTACGCCGTAAATACGGCGGACTTTCTGCTTTTCACGCAACTGCAGGGCGTAGTCTGATAAACGCATGCGGCGCGAAGAGCCGTGTTGCCCCGGAGGCTGGTTCAGCTTGCACTTGGACTCCAGTCCACGCGCCGGGCTTTTCAGCTCCAGGTCGACACCTTCACGGCGTGCCAGTTTACAGGTTGGTCCTATATATCTTGCCATTTAAGAATGCTCCGCTCAGACGCGACGTTTTTTGGGAGGCCGGCATCCGTTATGCGGAATCGGCGTCACGTCAGTGATGTTGGTAATTTTGTAACCCACGGCGTGCAAGGCACGGACCGAGGATTCACGGCCCGGGCCGGGTCCCTTGACACGTACGTCCAGGTTTTTCAGACCGTAGTCCAGCGCTGCCCGGCCGGCCGTTTCTGCGGCGACCTGTGCTGCAAAAGGCGTGCTTTTCCTGGAGCCACGGAAGCCGGCACCGCCAGCAGTAGCCCACGACAAGGCGTTACCCTGCCGGTCGGTGATGGTGATGATCGTGTTGTTGAAGGAGGCATGCACGTGGGCGATGCCGTCGACTACTGTCTTTTTAACCTTCTTTTTTCTGGTTGGCTTGGCCATATCTATTCCGTTTCTTAACGCTTAATCGGACGACGCGGACCTTTCCGGGTACGCGCATTGGTCTTGGTCTGCTGGCCCCGCACCGGCAGGCCGCGGCGATGCCGCAGGCCACGGTAACAACCGAGGTCCATCAAACGCTTGATGTTCATTGCCACTTCACGGCGCAAGTCGCCTTCGACCGAGATCTTGCCGACTTCAGCACGGATACCCTCAATTTCGGATTCCGTCAGGTCGCGGATCTTTGTGTCGGGAGCGACGCCGGCTGCCTCACATATCTGGTAGGCACGGGTTTTTCCGATGCCATAAATCTGCGTCAAGCCCACCCAGGTGTGCTTCTGAACCGGTATATTGACTCCTGCAATACGAGCCATTGTGTTAACTCCTGTCAGCTAAGTGCCGCGAATGTAAACAGCACATTATATCTAATCCAAAGTGCCGGTAAAAGCCTGAATTTTCACGCTTTCGGTCCGGCTGTTCCAAATCTGTCAGCCCTGCCTCTGCTTGTGCTTCTTTTCACTGCATATGACGTACAAAACGCCCTTGCGTCGCACAATCTTGCAGTTTCTGCAGATCTTTTTAACTGAAGCCTGCACTTTCATCACTCTTCTCCAAAGCAAGCGGGCCGGCCGTACTGCCTACCCGAAATTACCCGCTCATGCGGAATAAAAATCAACTACCGCCGGACCACTCCGGATCGGCCATAAGACTTAAGGTTTGCCTTCTTCATCAGGCTGTCATACTGGTGCGATATCAGGTGTGCCTGGATTTGCGCGATGAAATCCATGATGACCACCACGACGATCAGCACCGAAGTACCGCCAAAGTAGAACGGCACGGCCCAAAGCACCCTGAAAATATCAGGCAGAAGGCACACTGCGACCAGGTACACCGAACCGACCATGGTCAGTCTCGTCAGTACGAAATCGATGTAATCCGCTGTCTGGCGCCCCGGGCGGATACCGGGAATGAATGCGCCGGATTTTTTCAGGTTGTCTGCTGTTTCTTTGGAATTGAACACCATGGCGGTGTAGAAGAAACAGAAGAAAATAATCAGCCCTGAAAACAGAATCGTGTAAGCCAGGTTACCCGGCGTGAGCGCCGCGGAAACATCCGTCAGCCAACCCAACCCTTCCGAACCACTGAACCAGGTAGCCAGCGTGGATGGGAAAATCACGATACTGGAGGCAAAAATTGCCGGAATCACGCCGGACATGTTCACTTTCAGCGGCAGGTGGGTCGACTGGTTCTGGTAGGCGACGCGGCCCTGGCGCTGTGCGTAATTAACGGTGATGCGTCTCTGGCCCCGCTCCACACGGACGATGAAGTAAATCACCCCCAGTACCAGCGCGAGGATGATCAGCGTAGCAGGAATACTCAGCTGGCCGGTGTTGACCAGTTCCAGGGTTCCTGCGACTGCACGCGGCAGCCCGGCAACAATACCTGCGAAAATGATCAGCGAGATGCCATTGCCCACTCCGCGTTCGGTGATCTGTTCACCCAGCCACATGAGGAATACGGTACCCGCAGTAAGCGTCACGATCGCAGTGAACAGGAAGCCGAAGCCCGGTTGCATTACGACCGCGGTCTGGCCCTGCAATGCAAACGCTACACCACCGGCCTGGACACCCGCCAGTATCACGGTGAAGTTACGCGTGTATTGCGTGATCTTCTGCCTGCCTGACGAGCCTTCCTTTTTCAACTGCGCCAGCTGCGGAATGGCGCTGCTCATCAACTGCATGATGATGGATGCCGAAATGTAAGGCATCACACCCAGTGCGAACAGCGAAAAACGTTCCAGCGCACCACCCGTGAACAGGTTGAACACATCCACGATGGTGCCCTGCTGCGAGTTCATGAACTGCAACAGAGCCTGCGGATTTACTCCGGGAACCGGAATAAACGTGCCGATGCGATAAATGATTAACGCAACGACGACAAACAGTAAACGCTGGCGCAGCTCGGTCAGCCGACCGAGTCCACTCAGCGTTTCCGCCATTTGTGACGGTGATCGCGACATTACTCTACCTTGCCTCCGGCTGCTTCAATCGCCGCCTGCGCACCCTTGGTGACTGCCAGGCCCTTGACCGTTACCGCACGTTCGAGTGTGCCGGTGTTGATGATTTTCACCTTCTTGATGTCGTGGCCAACAATTTTTTCCGCTTTAAGCGTTTCCAGATCGATAACGTCCGCCTTCATAACCTGGATCTGGTAGAGCCGGACTTCGTCGTTGTAACGAGCTGTCCGCGAAGCGAATCCGCGCTTTGGCAGACGACGTTGCAAAGGCATCTGGCCGCCTTCGAAGCCTACCTTGTGGTAGCCACCAGAACGGGACTTCTGTCCCTTGTGTCCACGGCCAGCCGTTTTACCGATCCCGGAACCCATGCCCCGGCCCGCTCTTTTGCGATTTTTCTTGCTGCCCGCTGCAGGGCTCAATTCGTTCAGTTTCATGTCAGTACTTTCCTTTGAAGAAATGGGGTCAGAGTAACTTTTCTCTAACATCCATTCTGGGTCGCGGAAAATGTGAGGCAGAAAAGTTACTCTGACCCCTTTTCTTCCACTCGCACCATGTAATCGATTTTATTCACCATGCCACGGACAGACGGCGTATCTTCCAATACAACCGTCTGGTGCATGCGCTTGAGGCCAAGGCCCCGGACACATTCCCGGTGCCTGGGTTGAAACCCAATCGGAGACCGGACCAGCGTCACTTTAATCTGCTTTTTCTTAGCCATTGTTCTTATCCAACGTTCGCCATGATTTCATCGACAGACTTGCCACGCTTGATGGCAACGGACTGCGGGCTCTGCATTGCCTGCAAACCCTTGATGGTCGCGCGAACCAGGTTAATGGGGTTGTTGGAACCCACGCTCTTGGCCAGTACGTTACGCACACCAACGGTTTCCAATACAGCGCGCATGGCGCCGCCGGCGATGACGCCGGTACCTTCTGATGCCGGCTGCATGTAGATGCGTGAACCTGCGTGGCTGCTCTTGACCGCGTGCCACAAGGTGCCTTCCGTCAGGGAAATGGTCACCATGTTGCGGCGGGCTTTTTCCATCGATTTCTGGATGGCCACGGGCACTTCACGCGCCTTGCCATAACCGAAACCGATTTTGCCGTTACCATCGCCAACCACGCTCAGGGCCGTGAAGCCGAAAATGCGGCCGCCTTTGACCACCTTGGCCACACGATTGACGGCTACCAGTTTTTCAAGCAGGCCGTCGCCTGTGTCTTTGTCCATATTCGCCATGTTACTTACCTGTCTCAGCGGACCAGTTTCGGGTCCGAATTCGAATTAACGTCATTAGAAGTTCAATCCCACTTCGCGGGCGGCGTCAGCCAGTTCCTTTACCCGGCCGTGATACTGGTAACCGGAACGGTCGAATGCGACCTCCTTGATACCCGCTTCCACGGCACGTTCGGCGACGGCTTTACCAACTGCAGCTGCTGCCTCCTTGTTGGAAGTGCCTTTCAGGTCTGCAGCGACGTCTTTCTGTAGCGTTGAAGCTGCCGCGAGCACGTTACCGTCTTCTGAACTGATAACCTGGGCATAAATGTGCCGACCACTGCGGAAAACCGTCAGCCGGGGCTTGCCGAGGCGACGGATATGAGCGCGGGCCTTCCTGGCTCTGCGCATACGTGCGGCTTTTTTCTTGTCCATCTGTAATTCCTCGATCTCTTAAGCTTTCTTGGCTTCTTTGCGTACGACCCGCTCGTCGGAATAACGAACACCTTTACCCTTGTAGGGTTCTGGCGGACGGAACGCGCGGATTTCAGAAGCGACCTGGCCAACTTTCTGCTTGTCGCAACCCTTAATGACGATCTCGGTCTGGCTCGGTGCTTCGATCGTGATGCCTTCCGGCGCGCTGTATTCGATCGAGTGCGAGAACCCCAGGGCGAGCGTGAGCTTTTTGCCCTGGACCTGGGCGCGATAGCCCACGCCAACCAGCGTCAACTTCTTTTCGAAACCGTCAGAAACACCGACAACCATGTTGTTGACCAATGAACGGTAGGTCCCGGCCATTGGAATGTCGGAGTTGCTGGCAGCCTTGACAACGTAGTTGTTTTCGTCTTTCTCCAGCTTGACCTGCGGATGCAAGTGCATTGCCAGGTTACCCTTGGGACCCTTGACCTTGACTTCACTGCCCTGGACGTTGAGTTCAACGCCTGAAGGCAGCTCGATCGGGGCTTTTGCTATACGTGACATTGTGTTTCTCCCAATCCTTTACCGCATCACGTCACGATGCAGAGGATTTCACCACCCTGGCCGGCAGCACGTGCGGCTGCATCGGTCATGATGCCTTGTGAAGTACTGATCACGGCGACACCCAGTCCATTCAGGATCTTCGGCAAGTCGTCCTTGCCGCGATACTGGCGCAGACCAGGCCGGCTGGCGCGTTTCAGGGTTTCGATGACACCCCTTCCCTCCATGTACCGGAGAGTCACTTCCATTGCCGGCTTTCCATCGACTTCAGCATCGCGGAAATCAGTGATGTAACCTTCGTCTTTCAATACCTGGGCAATGCCCTTCTTCACCTTTGAAGCAGGGATGTTGACAGTCGTCTTCTGCACCGCCTGGGCGTTGCGAATGCGCGTCAGCATGTCCGAAATCGGGTCGCTCATGCTCATGATTTTCTTCCTCTTTACCAGCTGGCCTTACGAAGGCCAGGAACGTCACCGCGCATGGCGGCTTCACGTAATTTGTTACGGCCCAGTCCAAATTTCCGATAGAAACCCCGGGGGCGACCGGAAATGGCGCAGCGGTTACGCTGGCGGACCGGACTGGAGTCCCGGGGCAGCTTCTGCAGCTTGAAAATCGCATCCTGCTGCTCTTCGAAACTTACATCGGGATTTGTAATGATCGCTTTGAGTTCCGCGCGCTTCTTAGCGTACTTTGCTACCAGTTTCGTGCGGCGCTTTTCGCGATTGACCATTGATACTTTTGCCATCGTGCTTCCTTCGCTTATTTGTCTTTGAACGGGAAGTTGAACGCCTGCAACAGCGCCATGGCTTCCTCATCGTTCTTCGCCGTGGTGGTAATGGTGATATCCATTCCACGGATCACATCGATTTGATCGTAATCAATCTCGGGGAACATGATCTGCTCCTTTACGCCCATGCTGTAGTTGCCACGGCCGTCGAATGATCTGCGGTTCAGGCCACGGAAGTCACGGATACGCGGAATGGCGATGTTCACCAGGCGATCGAGGAATTCATACATCCGCTCGCGGCGCAGGGTGACTTTGCAGCCCACCGGCCAGCCATCACGAATCTTGAAGCTCGCAACCGATTTCCTGGCGTTGTTCACAATCACCTTCTGACCGGCAATCGCTTCCATGTCGCCAACGGCACGGGCCATGACTTTCTTGTCGCCAACCGCTTCACCCACGCCCATGTTCAGCGTGATCTTGGTGACCTTGGGCACTTCCATGACGTTGTCATAGCTGAATTTTTCCAGCATATGAGGCACCACGGTCTCTTTGTAATAAGTCTGTAGTCTGGACATCTGACGATCCTTAAATATCCACAGCTTCGTTAGTGGATTTGAAAATTCGCACTTTGCGGCCGTCATCCAGGGTCTTGAATGACACGCGATCACCTTTACCGGTTCCGGGGTTGTACAAGGCAACGTTGGAAATGTGGATCGGAGATTCCTTTTCCACGATTCCACCCGCCTGGTTCATTGCCGGGTTAGGCTTCTGGTGTTTTTTCACCATGTTCACGTTTTCAACCAGCAGTTTGCTGTCGCTGACAACACGCAGAACGTGCCCCCGCTGACCCTTGCTGCGGCCGGTGGTTACGATGACTTCGTCACCTTTGTTAATCCGTTTCATAATCCTGATCTCCCGCTTACAGCACTTCGGGCGCAAGCGAAACGATTTTCATGAACCGCTCCCCGCGCAGTTCGCGGGTGACCGGGCCAAAAATACGGGTGCCGATCGGCTCATGTTTTGCATCGAGCAGTACGGCGGCGTTGCCATCAAAGCGGATCAGGGAGCCGTCTCCCCGACGCACGCCAGAACGGGTCCGCACGACCACGGCGTTATAAACCTCGCCTTTCTTCACCTTGCCTCGCGGAATGGCTTCCTTGACCGTGACCTTGATCACGTCGCCAATTCGCGCATAGCGGCGCTTCGAGCCACCCAGCACCTTGATGCACTGGACCCGGCGCGCGCCGCTGTTGTCGGCGGCAGAAAGCATGCTTTGCATCTGGATCATTTGGCACGCTCCAATATTTCCACTACCCGCCAGCTTTTCGTCTTGGAAAGCGGGCGGCATTCTGAAATTTTGACCAGGTCACCCTCGCCGCAGCTGTTTTCTTCATCATGCGCGTGGACTTTCGTCGAGCGCTTGATGTACTTGCCGTACAGCGGATGTTTCACCTGGCGTTCCAGCATCACGGTGACGGTCTTGTCCGCCTTGCTGCTGGTGACGCGACCAGTCTTGGTGCGTTTTAATGTTTCGGTCGTGCTCATGATGCTTCACTACCCTTCGTTTTTTCGTTCAATACCGTCTTGATGCGGGCGATGTCCCGGCGCACGCGGCGCAGGTCGTGCGGCGTCGCCAACTGGCCAATACCACGCTGCATCCTCAGGTTGAACTGCTCCCGCAACAGGCCTGACAGCTCATCACGGAGTTCGGTTTCATTCTTTTCTCTCATATCTTGCGCGTTCATCACAGCACAGACCTCTTGACGAAGGCGGTACGAACAGCCAGCTTGGCGGAGGCGAGACGAAACGCTTCCCGGGCTTGCTCTTCTGTCACACCCTGGATTTCATACATCACGCGTCCGGGCTGGATCGGAGCCACCCAGTATTCAACATTTCCTTTACCCTTACCCATGCGGACTTCGACCGGCTTCTTCGAAATCGGCTTGTCCGGGTAGACACGAATCCACAGCTTGCCGCCACGTTTCACATAACGCGTGATGGCACGGCGTGCGGCTTCGATCTGACGCGCGGTTACGAAACCGCTGGTCGTAGCTTTCAGACCATATTCGCCGAAGCTGACGCGGTTACCCACCTGCGCCATGCCACGGTTACGGCCCTTTTGCTGCTTTCTGAATTTTGTTCGCTTTGGCTGCAGCATTACTCTGTCTCCTAGCTGGCAACCGCGGGGTTGCGCTTGTTTTCACCGTCTGATTCGTACAGGTTGAATACCTCACCCTTGTAGATCCAGACCTTCACACCCAGTACGCCGTAAGTGGTTCGAGCTTCAAAGAAGCCATAATCCACGTCCGCCCTGAGGGTGTGCAGGGGTACGCGGCCTTCGCGGTACCACTCACTTCTTGCGATGTCGGCGCCGTTCAAACGGCCCGAAACACATACCTTGATCCCCAGTGCGCCCAGGCGCATGGAGTTACCAA
>CAJIAU010000029.1_pt1 | contig 58661 bp, 57 predicted proteins | sample 9199171 | NCBI WGS metagenome assembly CAJIAU01 (sample SAMEA7708280, study PRJEB35096) | sediment metagenome | biome: marine neritic benthic zone biome [ENVO:01000025]; feature: sediment [ENVO:00002007]; material: shallow marine sediment [ENVO:03000034] sea grass bed [ENVO_01000059] ...
CGGTAGCTGTCCCGCCAGTCCTGCTCCTGGCAGTAAGCGGCCAGGTGCCATTCGCTGATGGGCTTACCGGTGGACTGCTGCTCCACCATGCTGCTGACGATACAGCGCAACCGCTGGTCCTCGGTACCCATGTCCTTCATGTTTTCCAGTGATTCGAGCGCCCAGCGTGCGCCCGTCCGGCGTTTGGTGACCCGGTCGTGCACCACGCCCAGGTAGCGGTCAATGTCGTCTTGATCGATTCCGGCTTCCTGCAATCCCTCCCGCGCCAGCGGCAACAATTGCTCCAGCACCAGTTCCTTGGCCGGCAGATGCGTGTCGTTGAACCAGTTCATCTGCGCCCTGATTCCGTCACGGGCCGCCGCCAGGAAATTGGATTTGACGTCCGCAAACGTCAGGTAGTCACGGATATCCGTCACCCGTTCCGTCATGCCTGCCATCATGCCGTAGAAAAAAGCGGCATTGGCAATTTCGTCGAGCACGGTCGGGCCTGAAGGGATCACCCGGTTCTCGATCCGCAGATGGGGAATATTGTTATGCACGCCGTAGCACGGCCGGTTCCAGCGGTAGACCGTTCCATTGTGCAGGCGCAGTGCATTCAGTGACGGCATGACGCCCTTGTCGATCATGCCCAGGGGGTCTTCCTCGGTTTCGGTGGTCAGCACAATGCGGAAGCGTGCGATGTCTTCCTTGAAAATTTCAGTGACGGACTCTTCCAGCCAACGGTCGCCGAAATGCACCCGGGGCAAGAGGCCGCGTTCCTGGTGCACCTTGGACCGTGTATCAACGGAATATTCGAACACGGCGATCCGCGTTTCATGCCAGAGGCGCTTGCCCAGCAATATGGGAGAATTTACCGCAGCCGCCAGCAATGGCGCCGTGACCACCTGCGCAATGTTGTAGTTCTTGGCGAAATTTTCCGGGCTGACCTGGAAATGAACCTGGAAGCTGGTATTGCAGGCTTCCAGCATGACGTTATCGTGTTCCACCACCAGCTGGTCGATGCCGTTGATGGTAAATTCGAACTCGTCGCCCCGCAGCGCCCTGATCGCATCGTTCAGGGCATAGTACCGGGGTGTCGGCACCATCGATTCCAGTCCGAGATTGTCTTTTGTCAACGTGGGAAGAATACCCACCAGGGCGATGTCACAGCCCACTCGTTCAGCTGTATCCCTGGCCTTTCGGTAGACTTCCTGTGCTTCCTTCTCCATCAGCGACAGGCAGTCGCCACCCAGCTTGTGAGGAGCAAGATTGGCTTCCAGATTGAACAGGCCCAACTCATGGGTGAAGCGTTCATCGTCGACGATATCCAGGATCTCCATCGCCTTCAGTGCCGGCTTGTGCGCCTTGTCCACCAGGAACATTTCCTGCTCGGCGCCAATTCTGCGTACACCTGATTCAATCAAACCGGTATCGAGCATCCGCTCCAGCGCATGCACCTCGGTGAGCAGCGATTTCATGAACGCCTGGTGCGTTGATTCGTCGTCGTTCAGCTTGACGTTTTGTTCGCCCATCCGTTGCTACTCCGCCTTAAATGGGTAACTATTATCCCACGTGAAAGAAATAAAAGCTTCTGACATCAATCATCGTGTTTTATCCTGATTGGTGCATCATATAACCTACATCGTATTTTTTGCGAGGATTGATTGTGAACCAGCCATGGCTACAAAGTTACCCGGAAGGAGTTCCTGAGCAAATCGACCTGGGAGCGTACTCGTCCATCCTGGACATCTTTACCCAGAGTTGTGATAAGTACGGCCGCCAGGTCGCCTACATGAATTTCGGCAAGGAACTCAGTTACGCCGACCTGGATCGCATGACCCGTGATTTTGCCGCCTGGCTGCAGAGCAAGGGCCTGGTTAAAGGTGACCGTATTGCACTGATGATGCCGAACATTCTGCAGTACCCGGTTGCATTGTTCGGCGCCATGCGCGCCGGCCTCGTCATCGTCAACACCAACCCGATGTATACGGCCAGGGAGTTGAAGCACCAGCTGACAGATTCGGGCGCGAAGGCCATCGTGGTGGTGGAAAATTTTGCCCACGTGGTGGAAAAAGTCCGTCACGAGACCCCCGTCGAACAGATCATCACGACCCGGATCGGCGACCTGCTGGGTTTTCCGAAAGGCATGATCGTCAATTTCATGCTGAAACACGTCAAGAAAGCCATACCAGCCTTCAGTCTGCCTGGTGCGGCAAAATTCAATGACGTCCTGCATGAAGGCTCGAGAATGGCCCTTACGCCGGTCGAATGCGAACTGGAAGACCTTGCCTTTCTGCAATACACCGGCGGCACGACGGGCGTGGCCAAGGGGGCGATGCTAACCCACCGCAACCTGGTGGCCAACATGCTGCAGGCAAAAGCCTGGATGATTCCGGCAGGGATCGGGCTGGATTCCGAGGTTGTTATCACTGCCCTGCCGCTCTATCACATCTTTGCGCTCACGGCGAACTGCCTGACCTTCATGGCGATGGGTGGAGTCAATGTCCTGATCACCAATCCAAGAGACATCCCTGCATTCATCAAGGAACTGCAGACGGTGCCATTCACCTACATTCCGGGCGTGAACACGCTGTTCAACAGCATGCTGGCCGACCCGGAATTCGCCAAGCTGGATTTCAGTACGCTGAAAGGCGCGCTCGGGGGAGGAATGGCGGTGCAAAGAGTGGTGGCGGAAAAATGGCTGGAAGTAACCGGGACCCCCCTGGTGGAAGCCTACGGTCTTACCGAAACCTCGCCTGCTGCGTGCATCAACCCGGTCAACCTCGAGGGCTTTAATGGCTGCATCGGGCTGCCCATCTCCTCAACGGAGTGCGGCATCATGAATGACGCCGGCGAGCTTTTGCCCCAGGGTGAAACCGGTGAACTGGTGGTCCGCGGGCCACAGGTGATGAAAGGCTACTGGCAACGCCCCGAGGAAACCGTAAAGGTAATCACCGATGACGGCTGGCTGCTTACCGGCGACGTTGCGATGATGACCGAAGACGGTTATTTCAAGATCGTCGACCGTAAGAAAGACATGATCCTGGTTTCCGGCTTCAACGTCTATCCGAATGAGATCGAGGACGTGATTGCCCTTCACCCGAAAGTGCTTGAAGTAGCGGTCATCGGCGTGCCGGACGCCAAGTCGAACGAGGCGGTAAAGGCTTTCGTGGTCAAATCGGATCCGTCCCTCACCGATGAAGAACTCCGGTCTTATTGCAAGGAGCAGCTGACAGGCTACAAGCGGCCCCGTCACGTCGAGTTCCGGGATGAATTACCCAAGTCCAACGTGGGTAAAATCCTGCGCCGTGAATTGCGGGACGAGGAGTTGAAAAAACTGGAGTCTTCCGCCTAGTTACCTTTTCGCCGCAGCGTCTGGCCGTGGGTGATCTTTGATTCACCGTATCGCTCATTGATCAAGTCGAATACCCGGTCAATTTCCTGTTCGACCGGTTTGTCCAGGCGGTCACCGGCCGCCTGTTCTGCAATCCCGGATTCCTCTATGCCCGTCACGCCCATACCCAGTAACCGCACCGGTGTGTTGCGATGCTGTTCACGCCATTTTTCAAACAGTGCCCGCGCCATTTTGTAGAGGGTAAGCGTGCTGCTCGAGCAGGCACGCATATTGCGGCTGCGCGTCACGGTGCGAAACGCCGGGTCCCTTATCTTGACCACTACCGTACTGGCCATCAGGCCTTGTGCCCGAAGCCTGCGGGATACCGCCTCAGCCTGTCGCTGAAGCTCCGCCAGCAACTCCTCGCGGTTGCTAATATCCCTGTCGAACGTTACTTCGTGGCTGATTGACTTGTCGGGGCGGCTGCCGGTGACCTCCCGCTCGTCCTCACCCGAGGCCAGCCGCTGAAAGTGAATCGAGCGGTTGCCGAGGATCGGCTGTATGACCGAGATATCCGCCCGCCGCAGTTGACCGATCGTCAGGATACCCTGCGCCTTCAGTTTCGGAGCAGTCTGCTTGCCAATTCCCCAGAGACGGGAAATGGGCATCGGATCGAGAAAGGCATTAACCTTTTCGGGTGCAACGATAACCAGGCCATCAGGCTTATCGGCATCGGAAGCAAGCTTTGCCAGGAACTTGTTGTGCGCAATACCCACCGAAGCCGTCAGGCCGGTCTCCTGCTGGATCCTGTCCCTGATCTGCCTTCCAATGGTTTCGCTGCTGCCGAATAGCCTGGTGCTGCCCGAGACGTCCAGGAAGGCCTCGTCGAGCGAAAGCCCTTCAACGTGTGGTGTAAAGTCACGGAAAATTGAAAAAACCTCCGCCGATTTTTCACGGTACCGGGCCATTCGCGGACGAATGAAACAGCCCTGCGGGCAAAGCCGCCTGGCCCGGCCCATCGGCAACGCGGAATGCACCCCGAATACCCGTGCTTCGTAACTCGCGGTCGCTACCACGCCCCGGGGTCCAAGCCCCCCGACGATGACCGGCCGGCCGAGCAGCGAGGGATCGTCCAGGCATTCGACGGACGCATAGAATGCATCCATGTCGACATGGATAATCGCCCGTTGCGCTGTTTCGTCCATCGCTTCATTATAGCCCTATGCCAGAGACCAGCAGCCCACCGTTACCGGCGGTCATCGACCAGTTTCCCATCCTGGAACATGGCCTGTATTTCAATCACGCCGCGATAGGTCCCTGGCCGCGCTGCACTGCAGAGGCGGTTCAGAGTTTCGCAGAAGAAAACCTCCAGCATGGCTCGGCAGCCTACCGCGAATGGTATGCCCGTGAAGGTGACTTGCGGGAGGGGCTGAGGCAGCTGCTGGGCGCTTCGAACACCGCGGATATTGCGCTTCTGAAGAACACCAGCGAAGGAATCAGCACCGTTGCCTTCGGGCTGGATTGGCGGCCAGGTGAAAACATAGTGATTCCCGTGGGTGAATTTCCTTCCAACCGTCTGCCCTGGCTGGCGCAGGCAGTAAAGGGTGTGGAAATCCGTGAAATCGACATCCGGGCCGCGGACAATGCGGAACGGGCACTGCTCGACGCAATGGATGCGGATACACGCCTGCTGTCCGTCAGCTCCGTGCAATGGAATGATGGCTTCAGGCTGGATTTACAGCCGCTGGGGCAGGCATGCCGCCAGCGGGGCGTACTGTTTTTTGTCGATGCAATCCAGCAACTCGGTGCCCTGCCGATGGATGTCGAACGTTGCTGTGTGGATTTCCTCGCCGCAGACGCCCACAAATGGCTGCTGGCCCCGGAGGGGATTGCGGTGTTCTTCTGCAGCGAATCTGCCCGGCCTCAACTCAGCTTACTGCAGCAGGGCTGGCACATGTTCGAGCATCCGATGAATTTTGAACGAAGCGAATGGACTCCGGCCAGCAGCGCAAAGCGGTTCGAGGCCGGAAGCCCGAACACCGTTGGCCAGGCTGCCCTGCACGCTTCGGTCCAGCTCCTGCTCAGCCATGGAATGGAAGAGGTGGGAAACCGGGTGCTGGCCAATACGCGGTTCCTTTTGCGGCACCTGGGGGACATCCCCGGGGCCCGCATCGCCAGCCGTGATTCTGAGCGACGACAGTCGGGAATCGTCAGTTTTACGCTCGATTCCATACCGGTTGAAAAACTGCATCGCCAGCTGACCGAAGCGGGAGTGAGCACGGTAATCCGCGACCGGGCCATCCGTGTGTCGCCCCATTTTTACCAGGACGAACCACAGCTGAATCAATTTCTGGAAATTATCACCAGGGCGCTGCCCTGAAGACTACATCGTGTGGGTGGACTTGTTGCTTTTAAGCTGCGTGGCAAGGTGTGACTCGATGACCGTTCGGGCGTGGGCGCCATCCTGGGTGTCTGCAAACTGAACGCCGATGCCCGCTTTACGATTTCCCGCGGCGCCCTGGGGAGTAATCCAGATGACTTTCCCAGGGATTGGCAGTCGCTCTTCAAACTCCATGACGGTCAGTAACAGGAACACTTCGTCGCCCAGGCTGAACTTCTTGGTGCTCGGCACAAATAGCCCTCCACCACTGACGAATGGCATGTAGGACTTGTACAGTGCCTGCCTGTCCTTGATAGAAAGCGAGAGAATTCCTTGCTGCGCCATGGTTCCTTCCTAAGCTTTGAGTCCGGCCCATTGTATCAGCCAATCCTGCAGAAGAAAGTCCTTGCGAACCGGCGTGGCAACCAGCTTCCGGTTTTTGTCCGCGGCAGACTGCAGAATCGACAACTGGAGCGCCATTTCGTGCCGGTGCCCACCGGATTTGATTCTGCCTGCCGTTAACAGTGAAATCCACGACCACAGCGAATCCGGCTCAATGTCAGCCAATGCTGCCATCGCCGCACCGGAACTCATCCTGCCGGCGCCCAGGTCGTCCAGGATGGCGATGAGCAGGCGGTATTGTTGAGTGGTGCCGTTAGTGATCATGTCCCGGGCCACAAGGGGGCTGCCGGCTGCGGCCTGCAGGGCTGCTTCCGACTCATCGGGGTCGAAACCCTGCCCGGAGCACAACCAGTCGAGGGCAGCCGTTGACCCGGGAAGGCGAGCATAAAGATTCTGACAGCGGCTGCGAATCGTGGGCGGTAAACGGGCGGCATCATGTGACACCAGCACCAGGATGGAATCACCGGGTGGTTCTTCCAGTGTTTTCAACAAGGCATTGGCAGAATTCGTATTCATCGCCTCAGCCGGGTATATCAATGCTGCCTTGCGGTTACTGATGGTATTGGTGAGGTTAAGCGATGCGATCAGGCGCCGCACCTGGTCGACGACGATTTCCTTGCGTAAATCACCTGTCCTGGGATGCTCTTCGAACGTGATGACCTGGCAGTCGGGATGAGCGCCGCTTTCAAGCAACTGGCATGAACGACAGTTCCCGCAGGCGGGAAAACCGCCCTCGAGACAGAGGATGGCAGCCGTGAATGATTCGGCCAGAGACGTTTTACCGGTGCCCCTGGGGCCCGACAGAAGCAGAGCATGCGGCAACCGCGCCTGGCCGAGGCGTTCGCTGAACTCTGCTTCCACCGCCGCCAGCCACGGATAGGTCATGGCTCAAGCCTTTTATCGAGCACCCCGCGAATCTGTGCCCACACCGATTCGACGTCCCCGGAAGCATCGATGACAGCGAATCGTTCGGGAAACGCGCCTGCCCGCTCCAGGTAGGCATTGCGCACCCGATCGAAGAACACTCTCGATTCCATTTCGAAGCGGTCAGCCAGGCTTCTCTTCCCGGCTCTTTCCAGGCCCTGCTCCACCGGCAGGTCAAGTAGCAGCGTAAGGTCAGGTTGGAGATCTCCATGAACCAGGTTCTCCAGGCTTTCGATGTCGCTCAGCGGCAGGCCCCTGCCACCTCTCTGGTATGCCCAGGTGGCATCGGTGAACCGGTCGCAGAGCACGCAGTGGCCCCGGGACAGTGCCGGACGAATCAACTCTTCCAGGTGTTGCGAACGGGCCGCGAACAGCAATAACAATTCAGCCTGCCCCGACAGCGTGTTGTTCTCACGGTCGAGCAGCACATCGCGAAGTTTTTCGGCCAAATCCGTTCCGCCGGGTTCGCGGGTGGTGACTACCTCGTGCCCCGCTTCTTTCAGCCAATGGGCGGCGCGATCCATCATCGTCGATTTTCCGGCTCCTTCGCCACCTTCCATGGTTATGAATTTTCCCCGCATCATTCCTTACCTATAAGTTTGTTCACGGCCGCCTGGTGTTCTTCGAGAGTTACCGAAAAAGTGTGCCCGCCCTTACCGTCAGCCACGAAATACAGAGTGTCGCCCGGCGCAGGCCTGGCAGCCGCCATCAGTGAAGACCTTCCCGGCATGGCGATTGGAGTGGGGGGCAGGCCGTGGCGGGTGTAGGTATTGTAGGGCGTGTCTGCCTTCAGATCACGGCGGCGGATATCGCCATCGAATGAGTCCCCCATCCCGTAAATAACGGTAGGGTCCGTCTGCAGGCGCATCCGCTTGTTCAGCCTGCGGACAAATACGCCGGCGACCTGTGGGCGCTCCTCGTCCAGTGAGGTCTCTTTCTCAATGATCGATGCAAGGATCAGCAACTCGTAAGGGGTTTCGAGCGGTAACCCAAGGTCTCTCGCCTCCCACGCTTCGGCCAGCGTCTGTTGCATGGCGCTGTGCGCACGCAGCAGGATGTCCCGGTCCGAATCCCCCCGGGTGAACTGGTAGGTTTCTGGCAGGAACCAGCCTTCGGGATGCTCCGAACCAGGAGCATCGCCAGTTACCCGCCAGTCCTCATCTCTTGCTGAACCCAGTTCGTGTTTCAGGGTACTGCTTTCTGCCAGCGCAGCCAGCAATTGCCTGTAAGTCCAGCCTTCGACCAGCGTAAAGCGATACTGAACGACCTCACCGCTGGACAACTTATTCAATACGTTCTGAGGCCCCCAGCCAGGTTCGAGCAGATACTCACCGGCCTGGTAGAGGTGAGGCTCAAGCCGCATCAGCAAACGCCATTCCCACCCAGGCTTCGTCAGGCCCATTGCCGCCAATTTCTGTACGATTCCGGCCCCGGTCGCTCCGGAATCGAGTTCAAATACCCTACCCCCCTGCGGTATGTCCAGGGGGGTCGCAAGAAAATTCCTGTATTGCTCCCAGCCGTACCAGCCTGCCGTGCCCAGCAGCAGCGTGCATATCGCCAGAAACAGACCGACTTTCTTCATCTTCTCACTGTTCTTCCAGCCACTCCCGCACTTCACGGGTGACCGGTCCTATCTCGTATTCCCAGTGATCGATCCGGATGACCGGCAATACGCCTTGTATGGAATTGCAGACAAACACTTCCTCTGCTTCGGGCAGCATGTCCAGCAACAGGCGGCGCTGTTCGCAGCGCTCGCGGAATGCATTCAGTATGGCTGCACGCATGACTCCCCGCACGCCGCAGCGGTCAAGCCTTGGGGTCAGCAGCCGGCCAGCATATACCAGGAAAATGTTGCTGGAAACCCCGCTAATAACGTGGTCTTCCCTGTCCAGCAGTATCCCTTCGCTTACCAGCGGGTCTTCCCATTCGGCACGGGCCATGACCTGTTCCAGGCGGTTCAGGTGCCTTATGCCGGCCAGCACCGGCTGAATTCCCAGCCGTAAATCACAGACACGTGCGCGGATGCCGAAAACGCCCGGATCACGCTCTTCCCCGGGCCAGGGATGTGCGCTCACCACCCGGTTGCACTGTGTCAGCCCTGATGGTGAGTAATCGCGCTCCGATGAACCACGGGTGACGATGATTTTTACGATGCATCTCGACTGCCCGGCGGAGACGGTTTTCAGTTCCCGCAGGAGGATGGACTGGGGTACGGCAGGAATTCCGAGTCGTTCACAACCCGCCCTTAGACGATCCATGTGGCCCTGCCAGAAACGCGGCTGCCCACCCTTGACCACTATGGTTTCGAATAGCCCGTCTCCGTACTGCAGACCGCGGTCGGCGGCAGAAATCCTGCCGGAAATTTCACCGTCTACCAGGCATTCATACATTTCAGTTGCTGGAGCTTTTAAAGACCAGGGTGCCGTTGGTACCACCAAAGCCAAAGGAATTGGACAGTGCGATATCAACCGTTTGTTCCCTCGCTTCATGCGGAACGTAATCGAGATCACAACCTTCGTCCGATTGATCCAGGTTGATGGTGGGGGGGAGTATTCCGTCACGAATGGACAGCACGGAAAACACAGCCTCGGCTCCGCCAGCGGCGCCGAGCATGTGACCGGTCATCGACTTTGTCGAACTGATCGCAAGCTTGCGGGCATGATCACCGAAAATGGTTTTGACCGCGTCCGATTCGGCACGGTCCCCCAACGGGGTCGATGTGCCATGGGCGTTGATGTAATCGACTTCTTCAGGATTGATGGCCGCATCGGCAAGAGCGATTTTCATACAGCGTGCGGCGCCCTCACCGTCTTCTGGCGGAGCAGTCATGTGATGCGCGTCCCCACTCATGCCAAAACCCACCAGTTCAGCGAGAATGTTCGCCCCCCTGGCCCGTGCATGTTCCAATTCCTCGATGACCATGACCCCCGCACCGTTGGCCAGTACGAAACCATCCCTGTCCTGGTCCCAGGGGCGGCTCGCAGCTTCGGGATCATCGTTGCGGGTAGACATGGCCTTGGCGGTTATGAATCCCGCCATGGAGGTCGGCGTCGTCGCGTATTCGGCGCCACCGGCAATCATCACATCGGCGTCGTCGTGCTCGATCATGCGCGCCGCCAGGCCAATGTTGTGGGTAGCTGTCGTACAGGCTGATACAACGGCCAGGTTGGGGCCCTTGAAGCCGTATTGTATGGAGAGTATCCCGCTGATCATGTTGACGATGGCGCCCGGAATATAAAACGGAGAAATTCGCCGGGGTCCCTTTTCCTGATAAATCAGCATATTTTTTTCAATGGCCGCGATACCACCGATGCCGGAACCAATCGCGCAACCCACCCTGTCAAGGTCTACTTTTTCGTCCCGGACTTCGAGGCCTGCAGCCGACAGCGCATCATGCGCCGCGGCAAGGCCGTAGTGTACGAAGGTGTCGTATCGCCTGGCTTCTTTTCCTGAAAGATAGTCCGTGACTTCGAAACCGCGGATCTCGCCCGCGATCCGGGTTCCAAGCTGTGAAGCATCGAAATCCGTTACCGGGCCGATTCCGCTTCTCCCGTTGCATACGGCTTCCCAGGCAGAAGCTACTGAGTTACCGACTGGCGCAATCAGGCCAAGGCCTGTAACAACAACTCGACGTGCTGACACTTTTTCTTCCTCGTGAAGAACGGGTTTTCAAATTGACAACGGCCGGCATAAAGCCGGCCGCCCTAAAACATTGCGTGATGCGAAAATTCAGATATGGGCTTGAACGTAGTCAATAGCCTGCTGAACGCTGGTGATTTTTTCGGCTTCTTCGTCCGGGATTTCGCATTCAAATTCTTCCTCGAGTGCCATGACGAGCTCTACGGTATCCAGGGAGTCTGCGCCAAGATCATCCACGAATGACGCGCTGGGCGTTACTTCATCGTCCTTGACACCAAGTTGTTCGATAACAATCTTTTTGACGCGATCTTCAATACTGCTCATTGAGATACATTCCTCTTTGGGGGGATTCAGTCTGGCAATTTTAGTTAATCTGCGGCTCCGATGCCAGTCTAAATCATGTACATGCCACCATTGACATGAAAAGTTTGCCCCGTGATGTAGCCGCCCTGCCCTGATGCAAGGAACAACACGGTGGCTGCGATGTCTTCTGGCTCGCCCAACCTCTGGAGAGGTATATCCTTCAGCAGAGCCTCTCTTTGCTTGTCATCCAGCGCCCGGGTCATATCGGTATCGATAAAGCCGGGAGCCACCACGTTAACCGTGATATTTCTTGAGCCAATTTCGCGGGCAAGCGATCGCGAGAACCCCATCATGCCGGCCTTTGCCGCCGCATAATTACTCTGCCCTGCATTGCCCATCGACCCAACCACGGACGCGATACTGATTATGCGCCCCGTGCGTGCCTTCATCATACCGCGCAAACAGGCCTTCGACAGACGGAACACCGAGCGCAGGTTGGTCTCCAGAACCGCATCCCACTCTTCTTCCTTCATCCTCATGAGGATCTGGTCCCTGGTGATACCCGCATTATTGACCAGTATCGTAGGCGCACCCATTTCGCTGTTGACGCTGCCGACCAGCGTTGCGGCGCCTTCCGGGTCGTTGACGTCCAGCACCTCGCCCCGGCAGTTCTCAGAGATCGATGCCAGGCGTCGCCCGATAACATCCGCTCCATCCTGCGTGGTCGCAGTGCCGGCGACTTTTGCACCCGCGCGCGCCAGTGTATCGGCAATTTCTGCGCCGATGCCACGGCTTGCGCCGGTTACGATGGCAACCTGCCCGTTTAAATCAAGATTCATTTCCAGCTCCAAACATTGTCAATACCTGATTAACGCCGAACCCCAGGTAAATCCGCCCCCGAATGCCTCCAGCAGCATAAGATCTCCGCGCTGGATCCTGCCGTCCCGAATGGCCTCGTCCAGGGCCAGCGGCACCGAGGCTGCCGAGGTGTTGCCGTGCCGGTCCACCGTCACCACCACGTGGTCCATGTCCATTTCCAGCTTCTTGGCCATTGCCGTAATAATCCGGAGATTCGCCTGGTGAGGGATCAGCCAGTCCAGATCGCTTTTGCGCATGTCATTGGCGCCCAGTGTTTCCTCGACGATTCGCCCGAGGGTCCTCACCGCCACCTTGAACACCTCGTTACCCCGCATCTGTACTTCAGGTTTGCCGCCATTTTCTTTCGCGGCTTCCCAACCCCGGGAAACACCGGCATTGGACGTCAGTAAATCCGCGTAGTCGCCGTTGGCATGAATGTGCGTGGACAGCACACCGGGCTCTTCCGACGCCTCGAGCACAACCGCCCCTGCGCCGTCTGCAAACAGGACCGCGGTATCCCGCTTTTCCCAGTTTGTGATTTTCGAGAGCGTCTCAGCACCGCATACCAGCACCTTTTGAGCGTCTCCGGTGCGCACGAACTTGTCCGCGACGCTCAGCCCATACATGAATCCCGAGCAGGCCGCATTCACGTCCATGGCGCCACAGTCAGGCAAGCCAAGCTTCTTCTGTATAAGGCAGGCGGTGCTCGGGAAGACCAGGTCGGGGGTGGTCGTGCCCATCACGAAAAGGTCGATTTCAGCGGGATCCACGTCCGCCGCTTCCAGCGCCCTGCGGCAAGCCTTTTCAGCCAGGATCCCGGTTGTTTCATCGTCTTCAGTTATTCTGCGTTCACTTATACCGGTGCGCTCCCTGATCCACTGGTCGCTGGTATCCATGATTTTTTCCAGGTCATGATTGGTGACAATTTTTTCGGGTAAGCAACTCCCTGTCCCGATTATTCTTGAATAGATCATGTTGTCTCCAATTGATACTCGTGTATCGAGGCCTCGATCCTGCGAGGCACCTGCCGCCTCGCTTCACGGCCCGCTTCCAGGATCGCCCGGGTCAAACCCGCAATGTCCGTTCCGCCGTGGCTTTTCACCGCCACTCCATTCAATCCCAGTAAAGGGGCACCATTATGCGCGGCAGGATCAAATCGCGCTACCATTCTTCTGAGCGAAGGCGCAGCCAGCCAACCACCGATCCGGCTCACCACGCTCGAATCCAGCGCGCCACGAACTTCACTGAGGAACATGCGGGCCAGACCTTCTGCTGACTTCAACACCAGGTTGCCCGAAAATCCATCACATACCGCCACATCCACCGTGCCGGCAAAAATATCATGACCTTCGATAAACCCGGTGTAATTAAGCGGCAGGTCCTGCAGTATGGCCTGTGCCTCCCTGACTACCGCGTGCCCTTTACTGTCTTCATGCCCGACATTGAGCAGCCCCACCTTTGGGCTTGCCAATCCGTCGGCATGCTGGGCCGTGACCGAGCCCATCACTGCAAACTGCACAAGCTGGGCAGCACGGACTTCAAGGTTGGCGCCCAGGTCTAGCAATCCGGTCTGACCACAGAGACTGGGTGCATAGGCCATCAGGGCCGGGCGTTGAATGCCGGGCAAAGTGCCAAGCAGTTTCACACCAGTGACCATCATCGCCGAGGTGTTACCGCAACTGACACACGCGGAAGCCTGCCCCGATGCAACCCGTTCAAAGGCCTTCCACATGCTGCTTTCCCTGCCCCGGCGAAGGACATCGGCGGGCTTGGCGTCCGAGGCAAGCTCGGTTGCCGCAGGATGGACATCCAACCTGTCGAGGTGCTCCGGATCAAAACCGCTCAGCGACTTTTCGAGCTCCCGTTCATTTCCGACCAGGCATATTTCCAGCCCGGGGTCCGCCTTGAGGGCAGCCAATGAGGCGGGTACAGATACAGCAAGGCCCTGGTCGCCGCCGTGTGCGTCCAGGGCCAGTACCGTCTTATCGGTGTTACTCACTCAACAGAGCAGGTATTTACTCTTCGTCGAATTCCACGACCGGAGTCTCAATGACCTTTTTGCCCTTGTAGTAACCTTCCGGCGTCATGTGATGACGGAGATGGGTTTCGCCAGTCGTTGAATCCACCGAAAGCGTTGGGGCCTTAAGTGAATCATGCGACCTGCGCATGCCGCGCCTGGAGGGCGTCTTGCGATTTTTTTGAACAGCCATGACTATTTCTCCCAAGTCAATTCATTAAAAAATTTCAAATCCATGATTGATCCGTTTTCCGGTTCAATCCTCAATATCAGTTTTCATCAGGCCAGCCAGTCCGGCGAAAGGCCTGTGACTTTGCTCGTCTTCGGTCACGGATGGAATTCTGACTTCGCCATCCGTCGATAATTCAATTTCCGCCACCTCAGGATTTCTCGGTACCTGTGGTATGGCCAGCAACAGCTCCTCTTCGACAATGTCCTGAATCGCCAGTCGCCGGTTTTCAACCAGCACAGGATCATAACTTTCCGGCACCTGGTCCTGGTCGGACACTTGCTCGATCACAACCAGCAGACTGTTGCGTTCAACTTTCTCCTGATACGGCGCCAGGCTCCGCTGGCAAATCAGTGGCAAACTGGCTTTGACACCGATCATTATCGTTACCAGGCCCTGCTCGTCGTAGCCGAAACTTGCTGAAAAAGTTGCGTCGTTCCTTGCAAGCGATTCAGCTTGCTTTCCTGCATCAGCGGGAGCCAGCATGGGCTCAAGCCGTTTCAACCTCTTCAGAGGCATCGTACCCTGAAATCTGCGCCGCCCATCCGCCGCCTTCCAGGGATCAATAAAATCTGGAAATTCACGGGACATAGCTTCACAATCCCATCCGGCGGCTAAAATATTCAAGCCGCCCTGCATAAACGGATCATTTTACTACAAATATGCCCCTTCAGTCACATCAAACCAAAATAATTCTCGCTTCTTCCAGTCTTTACCGGAAATCGCTCCTTGAGCAGCTCGGGATTCCCTTTGGCACGTTTGCCCCCAACGTGGATGAAACGCCACGTGAGGGCGAGCAACCAGCTGAGCTAGTAAACCGCCTGGCAAGGGAAAAGGGGCTTGTCGTGGCGGACCAGTTTCCCGACGCCCTGGTCATCGGTTCGGATCAGTTGGCCGAAAGTGACGGCGAAGTCGTTGGAAAGCCCGGTAACCTGGAAAATGCTGTTAAGCAGCTTACCCGCTTCAGTGGCCGCACGGTTGAATTTCACACTGCGGTTGCCGTCATGTGTTCCGGTTCAGGTTACCTGTTCGAACGAACGGTCATGACCCACGTGCAATTCCGGAACCTCGAACAAGAGGAAATACGTCGCTACGTGCAGGCTGATAATCCGGTTGATTGTGCAGGCAGTTTCAAATCCGAGGCATTGGGAATCAGTTTGCTCGACAGCATGAAGTCCCAGGACCCTACCGCAATCGTTGGTCTGCCGCTGATCGCCGTGGCACAGGGGCTCAGGAGTGCCGGAATCAACCTGCCTTAATGCGTCTTAATATGTCATAATTACGGGTCACCATACTTCACCGTACGGAGCCCGAAAATGAGCAAGCCCGATTTCATCAACTGGCAACTGGATTACGACCTCGACGGGGTCTGCTGGTTGACTCTTGACCGCGCCGGCGAAACCAGCAACAGCCTTTCACGGGCGGTCATGCTCGAACTGCGCGAGATCGTCACGGAACTCGAGACCAACCAACCAAAAGGCCTGGTGCTTCAGTCTGGCAAACGCAACTCCTTCATAGTTGGAGCAGATGTTCGCGAATTCGACCAGGTCAGCAGCGTGGCGGAAGCGGAAGGATTCATCAGGGAAGTTCATGAAGTATTTGACCGGATCGAGGCTTTGCCTTTTCCCACTGCCGTAATCATTGAAGGTTTTTGCCTTGGCGGCGGCCTGGAACTCTCGCTTTGTTTCGATTACCGGATTGCAGCCAACACCGAACATACCCGCATCGGCTTCCCCGAGGTCAAACTGGGCATCTACCCGGGTTTTGGCGGCAGCGCGAGAACCACCCGGCTGATCGGTGGTTTCCAGGCAATGCAGATCATGCTGACCGGCCGCATGCTACGGGCGCCCCAGGCAAAAGGGCTGGGCCTGGTAGACCAGCTTACCGGCCCGCATGGCGGTTTGCGCTGGGCGGCGCGACGCGCGGTGCTCTCGGGTAAAAAGAGCCGTGGCCCCGGCCTGTTCGCAAAGTTGAGCAACGCGGGGCCTGTGCGGAAGTTTCTGGCTGGTCAAATGCGCAAGCAGACTGCAGCCAAGGCTAATCCTGATCACTACCCTGCCCCGTTTGAACTGATCGAGGCATGGGAAAGCCATGGCGACAATCCGCGCAAGATGCTCGAAGAGGAAGCGGTTCGAATCGCCCGGCTGATCAACGGCGATACATCGACTGGCCTGAGGCGCGTATTCTGGCTGATGGAAGGCCTGAAGTCCCACGGCAAGAGCTCCGGTTTCCGGGCGCGCAGGGTTCACGTGATAGGCGCAGGCGTCATGGGTGGAGATATTGCGGCCTGGTGTGTGCTGCAAGGCCTGGAAGTCACTCTTCAGGATCGGGAAATGAAGTACATCGAGCCGGCGCTCAAACGGGCAAAGAAACTGTTCGCAAGGCGGCTCAAAACCACCGACCGGATTGCCGGAGCCCAGAGCCGTCTGATTGCGGATGTCGAAGGTAACGGGGCAGCCAGGGCTGACGTGATCATCGAGGCCATTTTCGAAAACCTGGAGGCCAAGCAGGAACTGTTCAAATCGCTGGAGACCAGGGCGAAGCCCGATGCCATCCTGGCGACCAATACGTCGGCAATTCCCCTCAAGGACATCGCCGCCGTGCTTGAAAACCCGAAGCGCCTGATCGGACTTCACTTCTTCAACCCGGTGGCGAAAATGCCCCTGGTCGAGGTTGTTTACGACGAAATCACGCAAGCAGAGGAAATCCAGCGGGGTTCTGCGTTCTGTAACCAGATCAACCGTTTTCCGCTGCCCGTGGTCAGCAGCCCTGGATTCCTGGTCAACAGGGTGCTGGCGAAGTATATGCTCAAAGCATTCCAGATTCACCGGGAACGCGGCATTGCCAAGGAAGCCATAGACAAGGCCGCGGAAAAGTTCGGCATGCCAATGGGGCCAGTCGAACTGGCTGACACGGTGGGGCTCGATGTTGGCCTGGGCGTGATGAGCACGCTGGGAGGCGACGAGGCCGCTGAAGATGCCGAGGTGCTCAAATCTTACGTGGACCAGGGCAAGCTGGGCAAGAAGAGTGGCGAAGGTTTTTACAAGTGGAAGAAAGGCCGTGCCGAGAAAGACAGCAGCGCAGCTGAAGACATCAACCTGGAATCACTCAGTGAAGAACTGATGCAGCCCTATTTCGACGAGTGCCGCGCCTGCCTGTCAGACGGCATCGTCGAGAATCTGGATGCAGTCGATGCCGGCATGATATTCGGCACCGGATTTGCCCCGTTCCGGGGAGGCCCTCTCTATTACCTCGAACAGAGTTCGCAAGCCCAGGAGGTGCAGGATAATGAGTAATGAATTACGCAGGATCGCAGTGGTTGGCGGCAGCCGGATACCCTTCTGCCGTTCAAACTCCATCTACGCCAACAAAACCAACATGGACATGCTATCGGCATCAATCCAGGGCGTTGTAGACCGCTTCGGGCTCGAAGGCAAGCAACTGGACGAAGTGGTGGCTGGAGCGGTGACCACTCACTCTAAAGACTGGAATCTCGCCCGTGAAGCACTGTTGTCGACGACGCTTTCGCCACTGACTCCGGGCATTACACTGCAGCAGGCCTGCGGCACCAGCCTGCAGTCAGCCATGATGATCGGCGCAAAGATCGCCTGCGGACAGATTGAATGCGGGATCGCCGCGGGCACGGATACCACGTCCGATCCACCGATCACTTTCGGGCGCAAGTTCTCGCAGCGGCTGGTGAAAGCGGGCGCCGCAAGGAGCGGAAAACAGCGCGCGCAGGCCTTCAAGGGTTTCAGCCCCTCGGAACTGAAGCCTGTGCTGCCGGCCAATGGCGAACCCCGCACGGGCATGTCAATGGGCCAGCACTGCGAAAGAATGGCCCGCGAATGGAAAATCCCGCGGGAAGAGCAGGACAGGCTGGCCTGGGAAAGCCACCAGAAAGCAGCCCGTGCTTACGACGATGGCCTGTTCGATGACCTGGTGATCCCGTGGGGCGGTGTCACGCGTGACAACAACATCCGCGCCGACAGCAAGCTGGAAAAACTGGGGCAACTGCGCACGGTTTTCTCTAAATCGTCCGACGCGACATTGACGGCTGGCAACAGCACGCCATTGACTGACGGCGCCGCCGCCGTGCTGCTGGCTTCGGAAGAGTGGGCTGAAGCGAATGATCTTCCCGTCCAGGCCTGGCTTACTGCCAGCCGCACCTCCGCGGTTGATTACGTCAATGACGAAGGCCTGCTGATGGCGCCGACCGTAGCTGTTTCCGAAATGCTTCAGAAAACAGGGCTTTCGCTGCAGGATTTCGATTACTACGAAATTCACGAGGCGTTCGCGGCCCAGGTTCTGTGCACCCTGGCAGCATGGGAATCAGAGGATTACTGCCGCGACCGTCTGGGCCTGGAAGCGGCTCTTGGTTCCATTGACCGGGAAAAAATGAACATTCACGGCAGCAGCCTGGCGGTAGGTCACCCGTTTGCGGCGACCGGCGCAAGAATACTGGGCAACCTGGCACAGATCATTTCAAATGCAGGATCGGGCCGCGGTTTGATTTCAGTTTGCACTGCGGGTGGCATGGGCGTTGCTGCCATCCTTGAGAAGCCCTAGGGAAGGCTCGCTGCTTTAGCCCCTGGGTTGGGCCTTGAAGGGCATTGCGACTTCCAGGCCCGCGGCTTCTGCAGTGTTGAGCATCAAGGTTGCACGGGTCATGGGGCCGACACCGCCCGGAACCGGGCTGATCCACCCTGCACGTTCGGCTGCCCGGTCGAAATCTATATCTCCAACGATCTTGCCGTCAGGCAATCGGTTGATGCCCACATCGACCACGATCGCGCCCGGCCGGATCCAGTCAGAATTCACGATTCCCTGCTTGCCGATGGCGCTGATCAACAGTTCGGCGCTGCGAACATGCTCTTCCAGGTTGCGCGTGAACCGGTGACTGACGGTTACCGTCGAGCCGGTGAGCAGCAACTCCAGTGCCATTGGTCGGCCCACGATATTCGATGCACCCACCACCACGGCGTGCATCGAGCGGTTTGCAATTCCATAGTAATGCAATAACGCCATCACACCGCGGGGGGTGCAAGGCCTTAATCCCGGCTGCCGCAAGGCCAGCCTGCCAACGTTGAACGCCTGGAAGCCATCGACATCCTTGTCAGAGCGGATGCGGTTGGTGACAGCCGCCTCGCTGATGTGGTGAGGCAACGGAAGCTGCACCAGGATGCCATCAATTTCGGGATCATCGTTGAGCTGGTCGATGAGCGCCAGCAGGTCCGCTTCAGTGGTCGTTGCGTCCAGGTCGAAGTCCCTTGCCTCGATGCCCGCCCTTTCACAGTCCCGCCGCTTGGCCCGGACGTATATTGAAGATGCAGGATCTGAGCCTACCAGCACCACGGCCAGGCCGGGCCGGCGGCCACCGGAAGCAACGTGTGACTCAATAGACTGACGCACACAGTCGATGATTGCCTGGCTGACCTTGATGCCATCCAGTATTCTTGCTTTTGATTGTTGTTGGCTTGTAGTCATGATCGGGAGTATTTTAAGTTAGACAAGGAGGAATATTCCATGCGTGTACATGAGTTCGTTTTTCGCTCCCTCCAGGGAGTCAACATGCCACTGAGCCGATGGAACGGCCAACCCCTGTTGCTGGTCAATACCGCTTCCGAATGCGGCTTTACACCGCAATTCGAAAAACTGCAGGCGCTCTGGGAAGAATACCGGCCAGCCGGGCTGGTCGTTATTGGCATCCCCTGCAATGACTTCGGCGGCCAGGAACCCGGTGACGAAGAAACCATACATGAATTTTGCACCACCCGTTACAACGTGAATTTCCCGATGACCGAAAAACTATCGATTACCGGAATCGGCGCCCATCCCCTGTTCATTGCGTTGCGGGAAGAATACACCAGGGACATACTGCCGACCTGGAATTTCTACAAGTATCTTTTCGCCACGGACGGGTCCCTGTTACGTCACTGGCCGTCCAATGTTCCGCCAGATGAACCGGGGTTCCGCCATGAAATCGAGCGTAACCTGTCGTCGTGGAGGTTATGAACAACAACTGGAACAGGCAGGATTTACCGGCACTTTCATTTTGCGAAACTCCATGTTCAGTGCATCGACCATCAGGAGTTCACCGACCAGCACCTTGCCAATTCCAAGAGCCAGTTTCAATGCTTCATTGGCCTGCAGAGTTCCCACGATTCCCGGCAAGATTCCCAGCACACCCGCCTCTGCGCAGCCGGGCGCTTCGCCTGTGGCGGGTTCCCGCGGCATCAGGCACCTGAAACAGGGGGAAGCGTCCTGGCCATCTCTCGCCGGCCAGAAAACGGAGACCTGTCCCTGGAATCGCATGACGGCGCCGTAAACCAGCGGTTTCCCATGCGCCAGGCATGCATCGTTGAGTGCATACCGGGATTCAAAGCTGTCCGTGCCGTCAATCACGATATCCCAACCCGAGACCAGTTCTCCGGCATTCTCAGGAGTCACCTCGAAATCAAAAGTCTCGGTGACTACCCCCGGGTTGATGTCATGAATCCTGGCGCCGGCAGACTCGACCTTTGCCTGTCCAAGGCGGCTTTCTCCGTGCAACACCTGGCGCTGCAGATTACTGCGCTCCACCGTGTCGAAATCGAGCAGCCCCAGCGTTCCCACGCCTGCGGCTGCCAGGTACATCGCGACCGGCGAATTCAATCCGCCCAGGCCGGCAAGCAGTATCCTGGTGTCCAGCAACTTTCGCTGGCCGTGCGGTCCGACCTGGGGCATGACCAGGTGGCGTGCGTAGCGGTCTGCCTGACTTGCCTTGAGCCCGGCAGGATATTCCACCGGCAGACCGGCTGCCCGCCAGCCCATGAAACCTCCGGAAACACTGCTGAATCGTTCGAATCCGTGTTTCCTGAGCTTCTGCACGGCTTCCAGTGAGCGAACACCTTCTGCGCACATGACCCAACCTGACGGGACGGCGCCGTCCTGCGCCTGCCCGCACCGCTGCAACAATTCGTCCATGCTGATGGCAACGGCGCCCGCCGGCCAGCCCACCTGTCGTTCATTGGAATCGCGTATGTCGAACAGTGGGCATGATTCAGATATTCCGCGGGCTACCTCAACGACCGGTGTCTCAATGGGTGCGGATTGCGGATTGCTCATTCCAGGACCTTTAACCAGGCTCTTACTTGCGCGATTTCCGGCCGGTAAACTTCTTCAGCCGCTTGCGTTTATCCAGTTGCCTTCTGCTCAGTTTGTTTTTGCGGTCTTTGTAAGGATTATCGCTGTCCCTGAAATCAATAAACACCGGCGTCCCTTTCAGTTTGAAATGCTTGATGAACCGGTTCACCAGGTAACGGCGATAGGAATCGGGGACGGTATCCGTGCGGCTGCCGTGAATGACAATCCTGGGCGGTAATTTGCCGCCGGAATGCGCATAACGCAGCTTGGCGGTACGGCCGTGCTTCATTGGCGGTTGATGTGCTTCAAACGCGGATTTCAACACGCGGGTCAGCTCGGGTGTACTCAAATCCGCCAGCGCGCTCCTGAAGGCCAGCTGAACGGCGTTCATCAGTTCCTGTATGCCAGAGCCATGCAGGGCTGACAACGTCACCCTCTGCGCCCAGTCGACGTAGGTGAGCTTGCGATCCATTTCTGACTTCACGCGTTTGCGGTGATCCGGATCCAGCCCGTCCCATTTGTTCAGGGCTATTACCAGCGCGCGGCCCTGCGTCAGGACATGGCCCAACAGCGTGGTGTCCTGGTCGGTCAATCCTTCATTCGCATCCAGCATCAGTACCACCACGTGGGCGCGATCGATCGCTTGCAGCGCCTTGATGATGCTGAACTTCTCGACCACCTCGGTCACCTTTGAGCGACGCCTGACGCCCGCGGTGTCAATCAGCTCGTATGGCTGGCCGTCACGCTCCAGCAGGGTGCTGATCGTATCGCGGGTGGTGCCGGGCTGATCGAACGCGAGCACCCTTTCTTCACCCAGCAGGCGGTTGACCAGCGTGGATTTACCGACATTCGGGCGGCCCACGATAGCCAGCCGCAGGCGGTCTGTTTCTTCTTCCTCCGGAGACTCCGGTACCCCGGGCAGCAAACGGTCTACCCGCTGCATCATGGTGTCCAGCCCCCGCCGGTGAGCAGCGGCGACCGGCAGCAACTCGCCCATTCCCAGGCTGGCAAAGTCCGCCATCGCTGTATCCGCGTCGAGTCCGTCAACCTTGTTAGCCACCAGAATGACCTTCCGCGAAGATTTTCTCAGAAGACTGGCAATCTCCTTGTCTTCGGCCATCAGGCCGTCACGCGCACTGACAACGAAAAGCACCAGTTGGGCCTCGTCGATCGCCTGGTGCACCTGTTTTGCCGTGAGGTAGTCGATGCCTTCGGCATTGGAAACCAGGCCGCCTGTATCGACCAGCAGGCAGGGAACGCTGCCCACCTTTGAAATTCCGTACTGACGGTCACGGGTAACGCCTGGCATATCGGCAACCAGGGCGTCACGGGTCCGGGTCAAGGCATTGAAAAGCGTCGATTTACCGACGTTTGGTCTGCCGACAATGGCGACGACGGGAAGCAAGATTCAGCCCCTGCGGGAACCTATAGCGCTGCGCCCGCACGGTAAGCAGCCAATTCGCCACCGTGGGTGAGCACGTAAAGTGTCGTTCCGACTGTAAGTGGCGCGGCTGCAAATCCCTTCTTGCCGGCCCGCTGACGGGCCACGAATGAACCAATATCGGTATCGATCCAGTGCAGATAGCCTTCCTTGTCGCCGACCACAACGAAATTTCCGTAAAAGGAAGGGCGAGTCAGATCCCGGTTGGATAACAGATCGATCTTCCACATGGTCGAACCATTCCGGCGGTCCAGCATCCACAGGTCACCGTTCGCTTCACTGACGGCAAGATTGGTGCGATCGACCTGCACTCCCGTAGCCGAGGAAATTTCCTTGAACCAGAGCAGTCGCCCTGAATCTGCGGCCAGGGAAACTACTCGCTTCTTGTAGCTGGAAACAATCAGGTCCGAAGCCACGATGACCATCTGGGTGCCAACATCGGCAAGGCGTTGCAGTTCAGTGCGTCCTTCGGGCGAAACAATGGTTTGTGTCCAGATCAGGCTGCCATCCTCGAGCTTCAGGCTGACCACGCTGCCATCGTCATAACCGACAAACACCACGCCGGCCCTGACCAGCAGGTCTGCATTGCCGCGTAGCGTCAGCAACGGAACACTGTGATCGTAAATCCAGATGCGCCGGCCATTGATCTCGTCCAGGCCAAACACCCGGCCGTCGATGCAACGAACCACGACAATCCCGTCAGCGGATGAGGGTGGAGTGAGCACTTCCGATGAAACCTGTGCGTTCCAGAGCTCCGTGCCGCTGGCGCGGTCATAGGCAATGACACGCCCATCGATGGTGCCCATGTAAATCTGCTGGTCGTCCAGACCCGGGCCGCCGGAAAACGGCTGCTCGGTTTTCAGCTCCCAGTTCTTGCGGCCCGTATCAGTGTCGACGGAGACCAGCTTGCCTTCGTGATCGGCGGTAAAAATCGCTCCGGATGAATAACGCGGCGCCATGCTCAGGCCCTGCTTACCCATTCCGTCACCGACATTTACCGACCAGACTTTCTGGACTTTCAGCGAAGTCTCGAACTCCACCAGCGGAGCCGGCGCATTGGGTTCATCATCGCCCCAGCTCTCGATCCAGCTGCACCCCTGCAGGAGCAGAGAGATTACGACAAAAGCGACAACAAGTTTCTTCACGATTCGTTGGCCTGACCTGGGACTTCAGCGCCAATGGACTCCAGTTTCAGAACCAGGTACGCCCGGTCACCGCCACCAGGCTCAAGCAAAGTCAGTGCTTCGAGATAGGCGACCCTGGCCTCGTCGATCCTGCCCTGGTCGAAATGGATATCACCGCGCACCTCGGCATAGCGTGATTCGAATCCGGTGATTTCCTCAGCGCCGTCAATCAGCGCCAGGGCCGCATCGGCATCGCCCTGATCGAGCAGCACTCGAGCCAGCCGTTCGCGGGCAATAACTTTCAATGCCTTTGGATAACCGTTTTCAATGACGTATTCGTACAGGCCAACGGCAAGGTCCGCCTGGTTCGACTCGATCCGTGCACGGGCGAATTGCAGGGCGGCCATCGAAGTGTAAGGAGATTGTGTGTAATCATCCTTCAGGTTCTGGAAGTTTGCTACTGCGGCATCCAATTGGCCAGCTGTCAGCAGGTCGGACATGACCTCGAATTCTACCGCGGCCCGTTGACGGCTGTTCTCCTGCCAACCCTGCCACTGCTTGAATCCGAACAGACCGCCAAACGCGATCACCAGGCCCATGACAATGGCGCTGCCGTTTTCTGCCAGCCATTTCTTGACGATTTCGCCCTGCTCGTGGGCGTCATAAACTTCAACCATGATGGAATCTCAAAATATAAACGGGTTAGTTTAACATGCGAAGGTAGTTCTTGAACCAGGTTTCAAGCTCATCCAGGTTAATTTTTTCCTGGCCGGTCTGATCCCGAAGATGCTTGATGGTGACATGCCCTTGCCTGAGCTCGTCTTCACCCAGAACAACAGCCAGAGGAGCCCCGCTGCGGTCAGCCCTTTTGAACTGTGACTTGAAGCTGCCACCACCCAGATTCGACTGTATACGCAGCCCGCTTACCTGCCTGCGAAGCTGCTCCGCCAGTTGCAAACCGCCGGAAATGGCTTCTTCCCCCGCCATGACCAGGAAAACATGCGGCGTCTCCCTGTCGGGCTCGGCCTGCTCCCGCATCAGCTCGATCAGCCTCTCCTGGCCCATCGCAAAACCCACGCCAGGCCAGGGCCGGCCGCCCTGAATTTCAACCAGGCCATCGTACCGCCCTCCGGCGCAGACTGTTCCCTGGGCGCCCAGCTCGCTGGTAATCCATTCGAACACCGTATGGCTGTAATAATCCAGCCCTCTGACCAGGCGCGGATTGACCTCGTAATCAACACCAAAACCGTCCAGTAAACTGCGGAATCCGTCAAAGTGACTGACCGATTCCTCACCAAGGTAATCACCCAATACGGGCGCACCCTGCAGCAAATCCTGTACTGCGGGGTTTTTGCTGTCCAGAATCCGCAGAGGATTTCGGTCCAGCCGGTTGATGCTGTCAGCGTCAAGCTGATCTCGGTTTTCGCTCAGGAAACGGTGCAGACTTTCCCGGTAAAGGGCCCGCTCGCGGGATGTGCCAAGGGAATTGACCTCGAGCCTGATGCCTTTGAGCCCGAACTGTTGCCAGATACGCTGGCACATCACCAGCAACTCGGCATCGACATCCGGACCCGCGGCTCCGAACACTTCCGCACCCACCTGGTGAAACTGCCGGGTGCGGCCTTTTTGCGGCCGTTCCCGGCGAAACATGGGGCCCATGTACCACAGCCGGACCGGCGCGGCGTAAAGCAAACCGTTCTGAAGCACTGCACGCACGACACCAGCGGTGCCCTCGGGCCGCAAACTCAGCAAGTCGCCATTACGGTCCTCGAAGGTATACATCTCTTTTTCGACCACGTCGGTCGCATCGCCGATGGCCCTGGCGAAAAGCTCGGTTTTTTCCAGGACCGGGATGCGAATTTCGCTGTACCCGTAGGATGAAAGGACGTCCCTGACGGTATCTTCCAGCAGGTGCCACAAGTGCATATCCGACGGCAGGACATCGTGCATGCCCCGGATTGAATTGATACGGGAACTCACTGGTTCTGAAGCGTCAGCCGGGCGACATTACCCCGGGTATGGGGCCCCAGGTTGACATCCTGGCCGTCCATGCTCAATTCCACGGCGGATGCACGGCCGATCATGACTTCGAAAGGCGCGTGTCCCTGGTATTCCCTGCTGGTGCCTGCACGAATGAGATCCAGTTCGAGTTGTTCACCGGCTGCGTCTGAGATTTCCACCCAGGTGTCCGCCGAGGTAGTGATGCTCAGACGATGGCGCAACAGCCCCTGCTCAACCGGCGCATCGGATACGCCGGCAATTGCCGACCAGGCCTGTTCAGCGGGTGAATCAGCTGCATCACCGCCGTTGGCGCCCAGAATTTCCATCGATGCGATCGAGGCATTGAGGTGGGTATTGGAAGTTCGTGGCTCCGGACTTTTAATCTCACCCTCACTCACCACGGAATCTGCCGGCATGGCAGTAGCAGCGCTTAACTGGGAATCCCCCTGTGAAAACTGTACGGCCTGATGGGTAAACTGCCATGCCAGCGTCGCTATGAGCGCGGAAGCGGCCAGGTAGCTGGACGCTTTCAGCCATTTTTCCGCCTTACCCCGATTGGTCTTGACCGTGAAGACGGTGCGGACTTCCGGCTCAGCGCCCTGTACATTTTCCATGTGGTTTTCTATACCGGACAGGTCAACCTGCAGGAAGCGTGCATAGTTCCTTATGTAGCCCTTGAGATAGACGGAAGGGATATCCCCGGTTTCACCGCTTTCGATTGCTTCAAGCACCGATGGCTTGATTCTGGACTGCCTGGAGGCCCTCTCTATGGTCAGTCCTTTTTGTTCTCGTTCGTACCGAAGCAGGTCGCCCGGCCTCATCGGTATCAGTTCTTTCTGGCTGCTCATCTTCTGTCCTGGCTAGCGTTCCTGCCTGCCCGTGTGGAGCCGGGATAGCGCTCCATCAATTCTTGCCGGTAACGATTGGCTGCCTGCTGATCGCCCAGCATTTGTTCTATGTCATATCCCAGTACAAGGCTTTCTTCGTTCATCGCCCCCACAGCTTCGTATCGCTGCAGGAAAGCCCTGGCCCTTAAATACGATCCCTGCTCGTAACTGATCCGGGCCATCGGAAGCAGCGACCCGGGCAGCTTACTGTCATAATCCAGTGATTGTCGCAAAAAGGCCTCGGCCTTGTCCAGATCACCAAGGTTCAGAGCACACGATCCGGCGTTGGAAAGGGCGATTTGCGGCGTGCTGTAGAACGGATCGTCCACTGCGGTCAGGAAATAATTCTCAGCGTCCTTGCCCTTTCCCGTGGCGCACAGGTATGCACCGTAATTGTTATTGACGTCGCCGTCGGTCGGATCGTAGCGCACGGCAAGTTTGTACTCCGCACCTGCCTTTTCAGTTTCGCCGATGGTTTCGTACAGCACGCCCAGCAGGGTGTGCGCAGGCGCGTAGGTCTTGTCATGCGCAACGGCTCTTTTCAGCTTTTCCAGTGCAATCTCGTACTGCCCCCGATCCATGTAATTCCTGCCGAGCGCGGTATTGGTCTCCGCCGCTTTGCGTTGTGACTCTTCTGACTTCTTCGGGGTGGTTTCGCAGGAAGCGATAAACAGGATGGCTATCAGTAAAAGAATTCTCAACATGTCAGTTCCCTTGCATGTGTTCGCGAAACATCTGGCTTCTCCGCGTACGATCCAGCACCTTCCCGGCCAACTGGCCACAGGCGGCGTCGATATCGTCTCCCCTGGTTTTGCGGACTGTTGCAATAAGCCCTCCAGCCATCACGATGTCCTGGAATTCCCTGATCCGTTCTTCGGTCGAACATCGATAGCGGGTTCCGGGAAAGGGATTGAAGGGGATCAGGTTGAGCTTGCTGGGAAGCCGCCTGAGAAGTTTCACCAGTTGCCTGGCGTGTTCGGGCCGGTCATTGACACCATCAATCAAGGTGTATTCGAATGTCACCGTCCGCTTGTGCTTGTCAGATACGTAATCCGCGCAGCTACGCATCAGTTCCCTGATGGGGTACTTTTTATTCAGGGGAACGAGGGTCTCGCGAAGTTCATCTTCCGGCGCGTGCAACGACACAGCGAGCGCCACGTCTATGGTTTCCCTCAGCCGGTCGATCCCGGGCACCAGTCCCGCGGTGGAAAGCGTGACGCGTTTCGCAGCGAAGCCGAACCCCAGGTCGTGACGCAACAGCGAGAGTGCTGCCGTCACTGCTTCAAAATTCAGCAACGGCTCACCCATGCCCATAAGCACGACGTTTGTGATGCGGCGCTTTCCGTTACGTTCATGACCCAGCGCCCGGGCAGCCAGCCATACCTGGCCGATGATTTCACCGGTAGACAGATTGCGATTGAAGCCTTGCGCACCGGTGGCGCAAAAAGTGCAGTTAAGCGCACAACCCACCTGCGATGAAATACAGAGGGTACCGCGGTTGGGTTCAGGTATGAAAACGGTTTCAACGGCGTTTCCGCCGCCGAAACCAATCAGCCACTTGGTCGTGCCATCCAGCGAAACCTGTTCACTCAGCACTTTCGGGGGATCGACGACGGCAACCCTCTCCAGAGTCTGCCGCAGATCCTTGCTGATGTTCGTCATCTCGCCGAAATCAGTAACGCCCTGGTGATAAATCCACTTCAGCACCTGTTCCGCCCGGAACGGCTTCTCACCGATCGAAAGGAAAAATTCCCTGAGCCGGACTTCGTCCAGATCCAGCAGGTTGATGCGTGTCTCGGTTACCGACATCCAGGACCGCTAGCGGGAAGTAATGTCGCTGTCATCAAAAAAACAGGCGATTTCAACTGCTGCTGTTTCGGGGGCGTCAGAACCATGCACTGCGTTGGCGTCAATGCTCTGTGCGAAATCGGCCCGGATGGTTCCCGCTACGGCTTCCTGCGGGTTGGTTGCGCCCATCAGTTCGCGGTTCAATGCAATGGCGTTTTCACCTTCCAGCACCTGGATCATGACAGGGCCCGATGTCATGAATTTGACCAGGTCGTTGAAAAACGGCCGCTGTGCATGAACTGCGTAAAATTCTTCAGCATCGGCACGGCTCAAATGCTTCATTCGCGCCGCAACAATTTTCAGCCCGGCCTGTTCAAAACGGCTGTAAATCTCGCCAATGACATTTTTGGCGACCGCGTCGGGCTTGATGATAGACAATGTTCTCTCGACTGGCACTTAAAAACTCCTCGTATCATTATGATTATCATGTAATTTATAACCAAAGTGGTTTAATCAATAAATCACGTCTATATCCGGTTAATTCTACGGACAAGTAACCGCTGGTGCAATCGGCTGCCGCCGTCTTCTTGACCCCTGCTTCAGGTCAAACATATGATGAGCGTCACCGATGGAAATCCTCTATTTTCTCATCCTGGCCCTGACGGTCCTGATACTGGCTTACAAGCGGGTTTCACTGGTCATGTCGATGACCATAATGATCGCCCTGACCGTCATCTGGACCGAACTTCGCCACCTGTTTTACGTACCCAGCTGGTTCCGTTTTGCCAATGGCATCGTTGCCGTAACGCTGATCGGTTTCGCCATTACCCCAATGCGGCGCCTGTTGATCAGTGACCGGCTCTACAGTCTTTTTCGAAAGGCATTGCCCAGGGTTTCAGACACGGAACAGGAGGCCCTGGACGCGGGAACCGTTTGGTGGGATGCAGAAATTTTTTCCGGCAGACCGCGCTGGCGGAACCTGCTGAAAATGCCTTCTCCTGCCCTGGCTGAAAAAGAACAGGCGTTTCTCGACGGGCCGGTCGAAGAGCTTTGCCGGATGGCGAACGACTGGGAAATCTGTGATACCTGGCGCCGCCTGCCAGACAGTCTCTGGGATTTCATGCGGGAGCACCGGTTTTTCGGAATGATCATTCCCGAAGACTATGGCGGCCTTGAATTTTCGGCACAGGCCAATTCGGCCGTCGTCATGAAACTGGCCAGCCGTAATCTGACCACGGCAATCACCGTGATGGTGCCCAATTCACTCGGCCCGGGCGAACTGCTGTTGCATTACGGCACGGAAGAGCAGAAACAGCATTACCTGCCCCGGCTCGCTCGCGGCGAAGAAATTCCATGTTTTGCGCTGACTTCTGCTTCGGCGGGCTCCGATGCGGCCAGCATGAACGACGTCGGTATTGTCTGCAACGGAGAGTACCAGGGAAAGACGGTGCTGGGACTCAGGCTCACCTGGAACAAGCGCTACATCACGCTGGCGCCCGTTGCGACGATTCTTGGCCTGGCATTCAAGGCGGTCGATCCGGACGGTCTGTTGGGCGAGAAAAAGGACCTGGGTATCACCTGTGCCCTGATTCCGACCAGCACGCCCGGCATCGAGATCGGAAACCGCCATATGCCCGTGGGAGCGGTTTTCATGAACGGGCCGACGCGGGGTAAAGATGTCTTTATTCCCATGGACTGGATCATCGGGGGCCAGGAGAGGATTGGCCAGGGCTGGCGCATGCTGATGCAGAGTCTTGCAGCGGGACGGTCAATCTCCCTGCCGGCGTTGGGAACTTCGGGCGGAAAAATGTCCGCCCTGATGTCTGGCGCCTATGCCCGCATCCGCAAGCAGTTTGATTTGCCCATCGGACAATTTGAAGGTATTGAGGAGCCGCTGGCCCGCATAGGCGGCCGCACTTACCGCATGGACGCTGCCCGGATGCTGACCCTGGTTGCGCTCGATGAAGGCGAGCGCCCCGGCGTTTTGTCAGCGATCCTGAAGTATCAGCTGACCGAGGAAAATCGGCGCTGTGTCAATGATGCCATGGATATTCACGGGGGTAAGGGCATCATCACGGGGCCGGGAAACTACCTCGCCCACGGCTACCAGGCCCTGCCGATTTCGATCACCGTGGAAGGCGCCAATATCCTGACCCGATCGCTGATCATTTTCGGCCAGGGCGCGATCAGGGCCCACCCGTGGCTGCTGAAGGAAATGGATGCCGCCCGGGACCCGAGACCGGGAGCGCGCAAAACTTTTGACAGGGTCATTTTTTCCCATGCGGGCCACATCATCACCAACCTGGTGCGGGCATGGATGCTGGGCATCTCCCGGGGCCATGCCACCCGTGCTCCCGTCCGTGGCCCGACCGCCTACTATTTCCGCCAGCTGACCCGAATGAGCGCCGCCTTCAGTTTTACATCTGACCTCGTTTTGCTGGTGCTTGGCGGCAAGTTCAAATTCAAGGAATCACTTTCCGGGAGATTTGCCGACACGCTCAGCCACCTGTACATGGGAAGCGCCGTATTGAAGCGTTTTGAGGATGATGGCCGCCCGGAAGAAGACCTGCCCTTTGTCCGGTGGGCAATGGACGACAGCCTGCACACCATACAGGAGAGCCTGAAAGGGGTACTTGAAAACTTCCCTGTCCCTGGAATCGGCGGCATGGTCAAGTGGATAATTTTCCCGCTGGGCGCTCCTTATTCGAGCCCACTGGACCGTACAGGAAAACAAATCGCCAGAATCCTGCAAAGCGAGAATGAAAGCAGAAATCGCCTGGTCAGCGGTGTTTACCTTTCTGACCAGGAAGACGCAAGCGGGAGAGTTCACACGGCATTTCACCTGGTCATTACCGCGACCAACGCGGAAAACGCCATACGCAACGCCCTCAATGAGCCGGTGACGTTTGAAAATCACGAGCAATTGGTGCAAAAGGCCGTTGAAAGCGGGGTCATTACCGAAGAGCAGGCAACCACCGTCCGGCTGGCCCAGCAAGCCGCTCGCGCCGTGATCGATGTCGATGAGTTTTCCCGCGCCCAAATCGAAGGTTTCGAAGAACCGGCGTTCAGGCCAAGCGCCCGCAGAGCCTAGGCCAGAAACTCCCTGATCTCTGCCCTCTGGTTCATACCATCCTGGTATCCCATTTCGATCAACTCCTGGCAGTATGCGGACTCGAACAACAGGTAGCTTGCCATGCGCCAGTCCCTGCCCCAGCCACCCAGCGCCCTCAAAAGGGTCCTCACTGCAGTCGGTATTTCCCCCATGTGCTGATGTGTTACCTCACGCAGATCACGGCTGGGCCTGATCACCAGTGAATCGATCTTTCTGAGTTGCGTCTGCTCCCTGTGCTCAGCAGACAGCAGGCCGAGTGTCCGGTTGATCCGTTCCATGCGACTCAGATCGGCATTGAGCGTGTCCATGAAAATGGTGTCCAGCAGGTATCCGCCGATTTCGCCCAGCGAAGGATATGGCACCGGCTCCACCGGCGGCGGATCGGGTTTCTCATCGCGGGTGGAAATGACCATCAGCCGCTCAGCCCCAAGATGAATCGCCGGGCTCAGGGGAGCCAGCATCCGCATGCCCCCATCACCAAAATACTCGTTCCCGATCCGCTCGGCAGGAAACAACAGGGGCAACGCCGCAGAAGCCAGCAGGTGATTGACACTGATATTCACTGGCCTGCCGTGCCGGCGCGTGCGATTCCAGGGCTTGATGTGCTCCGCGCCCTGGTAAAAGCTGATGGCGGCGGCGCAGCTATAGCCCGACGCAGTTATGCTCAGCGCCCGCAGCGCCTGCTGTTCAATGGCGGTTTGGATGCCGTCCAGGTGCAGCGCCCGGCTCAGAAATTTTCGTAAGGGATTATTGTCCAGCAGCGACTTGGGGTGGGTCACCAAACGCCCGCCCAGGGCCAGTGACAAGCCCCACTGCAGGCCGGATTTCATCACGCTCCAGGCATCCGTCCGGTATACCCGCGAACAATACATGGAAGACCAGAATCGTTCCAGCCGTTCAATCCCGGTGGCAAATTCATGCGCATGGCTGGCCAGAACGACCGCATTGATGGCGCCCGCGGATGTACCGCATATCACCGGAAACGGATTTCGGCCTTGCCCCGCAATTTCATTAATCGCCCGCAGGACACCCACCTGGTATGAGCCGCGAGCGCCGCCGCCGGGTAGAATCAGGGCTGCAAGTGGACTGGACTCGGACATGGCAATGAATATACCGGCTTTTCAACTGGATGGTATACTCCGGTCACGTCAGGGAAGGTAACCAACTGAATACTGGATAAGGGAATATGAACAGTACCGTAGTTTCTGCGCCTGAAAATGCTGAAAACCGGCATGACCGACTGCTCGTAGCACGGGCGGCAGTCAATGACATTCTGCTGGGCAAGGACCAGCAGGTCAGTCTCGCATTCTGTTGCCTGCTTGCCCGTGGCCACCTTCTTATTGAAGACGTGCCCGGAGTCGGAAAAACCACGCTGGCCCATGCGCTGGCCAGGGTCATTGGCTCCGATTACCAGCGAATCCAGTTTACCAGCGACCTGCTACCGGCCGATATTCTTGGCGTTTCCATCTACAAGCGTGAAAGAGACGAATTCGAATTTCATCCCGGTCCCATTTTCTCCCGGGTTATCCTCGCGGACGAAGTCAACCGCGCCACGCCAAAGACGCAGAGCGCCCTGCTCGAAGGAATGGCCGAGGGGCAAGTCACCATAGAAGGCGAAACTCACGTTTTGCCGAGCCCGTTCTTCGTCATGGCAACCCAGAATCCGCTGGACCTCGTGGGCACCTATCCCCTGCCCGACTCGCAACTCGATCGTTTTCTGCTCAGCTTTTCACTGGGCTATCCCGATCCCGTCGCAGAACGGGAACTCCTGACGACCGAGGACCGTGCGCGCCTCCTGGACCGGACTACGGCCCTGCTTTCACCGGAAGATGTAAATGCTTTGCAGGGTGACTGCGAGAGAGTTCACGTCAGTGAAAACCTGCTCGATTACATCCAGGCACTGCTGCAGGAGACGCGGGATGAACGATGGTTCGAAACAGGACTATCTCCGCGCGCCGGGCTCGCATTGCTGCGCGCCAGTCGCGCTCTTTCATTCCTGGACAATCGTGATTTCGTCACGCCGGAAGACGTAAAAACCGTTTTCAACGGCCTGGCCAGGCACCGCCTGAGCCCAACCTCGGGCTTCAGCCAGACTCCGGACGAACAGATCCAGGAACTTCTGGACCAGGTGCCCATACCCTGATTCACGCTTCCATGGACGGAACATGAGTTTATCCAGCACATTGGCCACCGAAGCTTCGAGCACCGGACAACGTTTCGATAACTGGGTGCTGGAAAGGGTCAGGCAGCGCCGGGGCCCTGCAGAGCTGCCTCTTGCCCTGGAATATCGCCACATCTACGTCATGCCCACGCTTTTCGGCTTCTGGTTCGGATTTCTGCTGGCGTTGACGGCGCTGGGCGGGCTCAATTTCAACAACAACATGACGTTGATGCTGGGGTTCCTGCTGGCTGCGATCGCCCAGCTGACATCATTGCTTGCATACCGGAACCTGGTCGGGCTTCGGATTGAAGCCATTCGGGCAACACCGGTGTTCGCGGGAGAGAAAGCCTGTTTCCGCGTATTGGTTCGCAATCCGGAAGAACGCACCCGTTTCGCCGTCGAGGCAGCCTCCCCCGAATCCAGGGACTGCAAAGACATCAGGCCCCAGAATACGGTTCCGCTCGCTCTGAAACAGCTCACCTTCGAACGGGGCTGGATGACGCTTGAGCCTTTCCGGGTCGAAAACCGCTATCCTCTTGGTCTTTTCAGAGCATGGGCAGTCCTCATACCGACGGCACAATGCCTGGTATACCCCAAGCCTGCGACAAACCCGCCACCGTTGCCAAAGACCGGCCGCGGGGAGCACGGCGCGGCGCACAAGGGAGAAGGTGAACACTTTCATGGCCTGAGGGAATTCCAATCCGGCGACCCGCTTCGCAGAATTGCCTGGCGTACCAGCGCACGGCACCAGAAGCTCTATTCCAGGATTATGGAATCGCCCAGTGAGGAAGCCTGCGAACTCAACTGGTACCTGATGGGCAGCGGCGACGTCGAAGAGAAGCTCTCCATTCTGGCCGCATGGGTTCTGCGCGCGGAAAGACACAAGATCCCATACAGCCTGGAAATGCCGGGGGCTGCCCTGCCCGCGGACCTGGGTGTCGACCACCGGGACGCCTGCCTCGAAATCCTGGCATTGCACGCCGCATGAATGATCCGGGCCGCAAAACGATTCTCTGGGTGATTGTTACCCTGGCGTTGGCCATGGGTCCGCAACTGGCCACCATGCCCCTGCCGGTGGCGCTGATTGCCCTGGCGCCGCTGGCCTGGCGCTTCGGATCAGAGTGGTACAGCTGGAAGCCCCTGCCCGCATGGGTCAGACACAGCGTAACAGCTGCGGGCCTGGCCATCCTTTTCATTTCTTATGGAGACCTCGCCGGCCGGCGCGCCGCAGTCAGTTTGCTGGTGGTCATGCTGTCATTGAAGATGATTGAGTGTTACCGGATCAGGGATGCCCGGCTCGTTGTCAGTTTCAGCCTGTTCCTGTGTGCCACCCAGTTTCTGTTTACCCAGAGTATCCTGATGCCTTTTTACGGCGCCATGACGGTCATTCTTGCCCTGGTGACGCTGGCACAGCTGCAACGGACCGAAGCATGGTCGCATGAAGGGACCGCGCCTGCCGTCAGGGCCTCGGTTATTTCAGAGCTGGGCTTCAGCCTGCGGCTACTTGTTCTCGCGGTGCCCATTGGCATGGCTCTTTTCATCCTGTTTCCGCGCCTGTCGAGTCCTCTTTGGGGGATACCGGATACAACGCTGGATTCGAAAACCGGCTTGTCAGATTCGATGTCTCCCGGGAGTATCCAGGACCTGTTCATGGACGACAGCCCTGCATTCAGGGTGGAGTTTTCCGGCAATGTGCCATCATCGGACCAGCTGTACTGGCGAGGGCCCGTTCTGTGGCGCTTTGACGGCCGCACCTGGAAGAGCGGCTTCTACGGTCACAACCTTCAAGCCAGAACGATGCCTGCCCTCTCCGGCAATACCTGGGAATACACCGTCCAGCTCGAGCCCAATGAACGAAACTGGCTGTTCGCCCTGGATTATCCGGCGACGGTGCCGCCGGACACCCGCCTGACCATGGATTACCAGCTGATCAGCCGTCACCCGGTGATTCAACTGACTCAATACGGAGTCGTTTCCAACCCGGACTTCATAGATGCACCGGAACTGGCCGGCCCACTGCGCATGCAGGCTCTGGACTATCCGATCGACGGCAATCCACGCACGCAACGACTGATCCGGGAATGGCGCCAGGAGATACCTGACGACAAGGCGTTTATCCAGCGGGTTTTGCAGCATTTCAACCAGGAACCGTTTCACTACTCGCTCAATGCCCCGTTTCTGGGGGTTCACTCGGTGGACGATTTCATTTTCGATACGAGAACCGGTTTCTGCGAACACTATGCCTCCTCGTTCGCCGTCATGATGCGAATGGCCGGGATACCGGCAAGGATTGTCACCGGCTACCAGGGCGGGTGGTTCAGCGACCTGGGCGATTACCTGCTGGTACGGCAATCGGATGCCCATGCATGGACCGAGGTGTGGCTGCAGGGCGACGGCTGGACCCGCGTTGACCCGACTGCGGCGGTTTCGCCACTGCGTGTCGAGAACGGGTCACTCAGCGCACTGGGATATCCCAGGCACGTCTTCGACTACGACTGGATACGCAGCATCCGTAACAGCGCAGATATCGTCCAGCAGCAATGGAATGACTGGATCATCGAATACGGGGCCGGACAGCAGGCACGGCTGTTTGCTCCTCTGGGGCTCGGGCACATGACGCCTTCCATGCTGGTGGGCGTGCTGTTTGCCATTATCCTGGTCTCCAGTGCGATCATTTTCCCGATCGTCTTTCGGATCAAGGGCCCGGCAAGCAAGGATCCGGTCCAGAAAATCTGGCAGAAATTTCTCAAGCGACTGCTCTCAGCCGGATATCAGCCACGGGCTTCAGACGGCGCCATGGAACTCGCGCGGTCCGCGTCGATCGTATTACCGGCCGTTTCCGGCCGCATTCACGACATTGCTGATCTCTATACCCGCAGCCGCTATGCTCCCGACCCGCCTCCGCTGTCGCAACTCAAACAGGCTGTGCAGGCTTTCAGGCCAAATAAAAAGCGTGATTGATGTGAGATAATTACTGCAGATTGCGGTCCAATATATAAGCAGGTTCATGAAAAGGAATATTGACATGCGTGTGTTCGTCATTTCGGTCGTTACCCTGGCCTTATCCGCATGCACGACCATCCCGGAAGAAATCCAGGGCACTTACCAGGAAGTCTCACCGGCCCGGGTGGAACCAGGGGTATTCGGCTCCGACGTTCGCTGGGGAGGTGTCATCCTGAATTCCCGCAATAGTGATGAGGGCACCTGCTTCGAGGTGCTTTCGCGCAACCTGGACAAGTACCTCAGGCCCGAGCTGGAGGACACTACCCTGGGGCGGTTCATTGCCTGCAAGTCCGGCTTTCATGATCCGCTGGTCTTCAACAAAGGCCGTGAAATAACGGTCACGGGACGAATCCAGGCCATTGAAACCCGAAAAGTAGATGATTTTGACTACCGCTACCCGGTCCTGGCGGTCGATGACCTGGTGCTTTGGCAAAAGCGCAAAGTCGTTATGCGCTACAGGGGCTACAGCAATCCATACTACGGCCCCTGGGGTTGGCGCGGCGGTTATTGGGGCGGTTATTGGGGCGGCTACCCTTACTATCGGCACCCGTTTCCCATGTACCATTCGGGTTATGCTGAACCCGTTACTACTCTGCCTGACCCGGCAATCGTCGAACCGCGTGAATAGGCGCCTGGTTTACATCTGAATCCAAGGAGAAACTCAATGGCGGATTTCCAGGGATTTCCGAAGGATTTTTTTAAATTTTTCAGAGACCTCAAAGCGAATAACAACCGGGCCTGGTTCAATGACAATAAGTCACGGTACTATGCCTCGGTGGTAAACCCGGTCAGTGAGTTCATCGTTTGCATGGCTCCCCGTCTGAGGAAAATTTCACGTCATTACACCGCTGACCCCAGGCCGCATGGCGGATCGATGTTCAGAATCTACCGTGACACACGATTCTCGAAAGACAAGACGCCTTACAAGACACACGCCGGCATGCAGTTTCGTCACGAAGCCGGCAAAGACGCGCATGCCCCGGGGTTTTATGTCCATCTCGCCGATGACGGCCTGTTTTTCGGCGGCGGGGTATGGACCCCTGCCGGGCCTCAGCTGGGCCTGATCCGGGACCACATCGCGGACAATGCGCGTTCCTGGGCGCGAATTGCCAATGCCCGCAAAGTGAAGGACGTGGGCGGTATCAGGGGAGAGTCCCTGAAACGTCCCCCTCGTGGCTTCGATGCCCAGCACGTTAACATCGAGGACCTCAAGCGCAAGAGCTTCTACATCATGACCGAAGCACCGGCCAGTGACGCACTTGAGCCCGCGTTCATCGACCAGGTGACCGAGGGGTTCCGGCGAGCGATGCCACTGAATCGTTTTATCGCCGGTGCGCTCGACCTGCCTTTCTGAGCCGCCCACTGCCATGACCTGGTTCCTGGTATTCATCCTCCTTGCCACACTGATCTGGGCAGCATGGACCTACAACCGCATGATCAGCAACAGGAACCGCGTGGACGAGGCCTGGGCTGGAATCGATGTGCAGTTGCAACGACGCTATGACCTGGTGCCGAACCTTGTAACCACCGTCAAGGGCTACATGAAACATGAATCGAGAGTACTCGAGCGAGTCACAAGGCTGAGGGGAGAGCCGACAATGGAGCTGCCTGCCCGGGCTGAGCAGGAGACCGGGCTTTCGCGCTCCATCGGCAGGCTGTTCGCGGTGGCCGAAGACTACCCCGAGCTGAAGGCCAGCGATGGGTTCAGGCAATTGCATGAAAGCCTGGTAGAAATCGAGGAGCACCTGCAATTTGCCCGCCGGTACTACAACGGCAGCGTGCGGGACAACAATAACCTGGTTGAAAGTTTTCCAACGATGCTGATAGCCCGCCTGTTCGGTTTTGGCAGCGCCGGGTTCTTCGAGATTGAACTGGCCAGTCAGCGGTCTGCGCCGCAAATCAGCCTGGAACCCTCGTGAAGCGGCGCTTAGGAACTCTGTGTCTGGCACTGTTCTGGCTGTGGCCGGCGGTTTCCTTGTGTGACGAACGAATTCTCGAATACCGGTCAGACATCAGCCTGCAGCTGGACGGGCAGTTGCTGGTCACCGAACGGATCAGGGTCAGGGCCGAAGGCCGGAACATCCAACGTGGCATTTATCGCGATTTCCCCACCCGTTACCGCGACCGCCTGGGCAATCACGTCGTTGTCGACTTCTTGCCGTTATCGGTGAACCGCAACGGCACGCCGGAGCCCTGGCATACCAAAAACTTGTCCAACGGGGTGCGGGTTTACGCCGGCAGCGCCGACCGCCTGCTGCCCACGGGCGTCCATGAATACGAATTGAAATTCACAACCAACCGGCAGCTGGGTTACTTCGAAGATCACGATGAGTTGTATTTCAACGCGATCGGCCATGGCTGGGTTTTCCCGATCGACAGGGCCGTGGTAACCGTGCGCTTGCCATTCCGTCCCGATCCCGGCGAGGTATCGATGACGGTCTTTACCGGGCGGCAGGGCTCGACGGGAAGCGATGCGGTTGCAGATTTCCTGCGGGGCGACACGGTCCGGTTCGAAACGACACGCCCGCTGCAGCCAAGGGAAGGAATGACCGTCTCCGTGACCTGGCCAAAGGGCTTCCTGGAAGAGCCCGGCGCGATCCAGCGAATCCGCTGGTTCCTGGGGGACAACGGGGCCGCCATTGCGTTGTTGCTCGGCTGGCTGGCTGCAGCCGGTTGGTATCTTCTTTCCTGGTCACGGGTGGGCCGGGACCCGGAAAAAGGAGTGATCATCCCACTGTTCGAGCCACCTGAGAACCTCTCCCCGGCTGCATGCCGGTATGTCAGCAGGATGTCGTTTGACCGCAAGGCATTGACTGCCGCCATCATCAGCCTGGCCGTGAAGAAACAGTTGTCGATAGAAGAGGAAGACAAGGAATTCACCCTGGTCCGCGCACGGGGTACCGAACCCGCCAGCCTGACAGCGGGAGAGAAGTCAGTACTGGAAAACCTGCTGCCTCAAGAGTATTCCGCCATTCACATGAGAAATGAAAACCACGCCGAATTCCAGCAGGCTGCAAAAAATCTCGGCAAGGCCCTTAAAAGGGAATACCTGGGCCGGTTGTTTCACCTCAACGGCATCTACCTGGTACCGGCTGTCCTGATTTCCATTGCTGCCGCGATCATCGCCTTCTTTTTCGATGGCGGACCCGCGCTGTGGATTGCTTACCTGGTGGCCACGCTGGCTCTTCATGGCCTCTTTGCATTCCTGATGCGGGCCCCGACCGGGCCCGGCCGGCAGATCATGGACCAGATCGAGGGATTCAGGATGTACCTGGACACTGCAGAGCAAGACCGGCTCGACCAGATGCGTTCACCCCGGCTCACCCCCGAGATATTCGAGGCTTTCCTGCCCTACGCCTATGCCCTTGGTGTCGAGAACAACTGGTGCCAGCGCTTCGCCCGTGAACTGCCGCAGGAAGCCCGGCAACAAGCTTCTTACCACCCCGCCTGGTATCACGGGCATTTTCACGGCGCGAGCGCACTGCATCACCTGGGCGACAGCTTCAGCAGTTCGTTCTCCTCAGCCATCGCATCGGCATCGAGCCCGCCGGGATCTTCATCCGGTTCAGGGGGTGGCGGCTCCTCCGGTGGCGGAGGTGGTGGTGGCGGCGGCGGGGGCTGGTAGTCCGGAAAATACCGCAGGCTGCGCCCTTTCTTGTAGTTGATCAACGCTCTATTACTGTATATATTTATAGTAACTCTTGTGAGCACCCGGCCATGACTGAAAAAAAACTCACCATTCGCCAGAAAGAAATTCTTAACTTTATCTCGCAGTTTATTGAAAAACATAAATTTCCTCCTACAAGATCGGAATTGTCCGCTCATTTTGGCTTCCGTTCTCCAAACGCGGCCGAAGCACACCTGAGGGCGCTGGAGAAGAAATCCGTGATCGGTATCGAACGCGGCGCCGCCCGCGGCATCAGCCTCCTGCCGCTGGCCGCGGATGAGTTGCCGCCGTCCGCCAACACGCCGCTGCCGCTGGTCGGGCGCGTCGCTGCAGGCAGTCCGCTGCTGGCGCAGGAAAACATCGAAGACGAATACCGCGTCGACCCTTCACTGTTCCCCCAAAAACCCCATTACCTGCTGCGGGTAGAGGGTATGAGCATGCAGGATGCCGGCATACTGGACGGCGACCTGCTCGCGGTGCACCGCACGCCCGAGGCGCACAACGGGCAGATCGTGGTCGCCCGGGTCGACGACGAGGTGACGGTAAAACGTTTCCGGCGGCAGGGGTCCCTGGTCCGCTTGCTCCCGGAAAACCCTGATTTCGAGCCCATTGAAATAGACCTGCGGCTGCAGGAACTGGCGATTGAAGGACTGGGGGTCGGAGTGATCCGCCCAAAACTGTGAACTCCAAACGGTGAACTCCATCAAGCAGTTACTCGACACCACGCCACAGTTATGGAAAGGCCGGCAGCCCAGCCGTGGGCAACGCGCCTTACCCACCGGCCACGCACACCTGGACAGGCAACTGCCCGGTAACGGCTGGCCACGGGGCGCCATGACTGAACTGATGACCCGCAAGCCCGGCATGGGTGAATTCAGCCTGCTCTTTCCCGCATTGGCTGACACCGGCCGGCAGGGCCAGTGGGTCATCCTGGTAGACCCGCCATGGATACCCTACCCCGCAACGCTCGAGGGCCACGGCCTGTTACTGGAGCGCCTGCTGCTGGTACGCACGGGGGGCGGTAAAAAGTCGCTGTGGGCCTGTGAACAGGCATTGCGCAGCGGCCGGGGCGGAGCCGTGCTGGCCTGGCCGGAGCGGATCAGTTTCAGCAGGCTGCGGCGCCTGCAGATTGCGGCCGAGAGCAGCTCGAAGCTGGCCTTCCTGTTCCGGCCGGAAAACGCCGGCCGGGAATCCTCTCCTGCTGCGTTGCGCCTGAAGCTCAGGCCTGGTGGCTGCAACGGCATACAGATCGATATTCTCAAGTGCCGCGGAAGCCGTCCCGCCGAACCGGTAAGAATCCCGCATTTTTTCTCAGCTTATGGGAAACAGCAATGCCAGACTCACCTCCATGCCGACTCTACAGAACACAACATCCACACTGCGCTGGCTGGCAGTGCGCTTTCCGCAGCTGGCGCAGGACCTGCACAGCCGCGGCCAAAGCAGCACTAACGTTCAGCCGCCCACAGGATGTGCGCCGGAACAGGACGAAGAGGCGGAGCGCCAGGCGCTTCAGCGCCTGGCTGCATGGTGTTACCAATACAGCGACCAGGTATGCATCCCGGGCGACCGCAGCGGATTGTTCCTGGAAGCCGGTGCCAGCGAGCGCCTGTTCGGGCGTACCGAACACCTCGGCAGGCGCCTGGAACAGGAACTCGGGCAACTGGGTTATTCCGCGGTGGCCGGTTCGGCGCCCACCCCGGAAGCCGCCTGGCTGGCGGCGCCTGAACGAATACATATTGCCGCACTCAACCACGTGCGCCGCCAGGTGGGCCCGTTGCCACTGGACCGCCTGCACCTGGATACGGCACAACGGGTAGCGATGGAACGAATGGGGTTCCGGCAACTTCGGGACCTGCTGCGCCTGCCGCGCAAATCACTGACCCGCCGGTTTGGTCCCGCCTTGCCCGACTACCTTGACCGTGTCCTGGGTATCCGCCCTGATCCGAGGGCCATGTACCGCCCTCCGGAAGCGTTTTCCTCCCGCCTGGAACTGTTGGCGGAAGTCCACGCCTGCCAGGGCCTGCTGTTCCCCCTCAAGCGCATGCTGGACGAACTCTGCGGCGTACTTCGCGGTGGAGACATGGCGGTGCAGTCGCTGCAGATAATGCTGGGGCATGAGGACCATGCGGGCACCTCCCTGAATCTTGGCTTGCAGTCCCCTTCCCAGGATCCTGACCGCCTGCTGGCTGTTCTGCGCGAACGGCTGGAACGCCTGCGGCTGCCCCAGGCCGTTCGCGAGATTCGCCTGGAGGCGCCCACCCTGCTCAGGTTCAATGCGGGTCAGCACAGCCTGTTCCATGATACGCCGGCAGAACAGCACCAGGACATCCGGCAACTGGCCGAACGCCTGCAGGCCCGGTTGGGTAACGGGGCGGTCAGTGGCCTGACCGGCGTGGAAGACCACCGCCCGGAGTACAGCTGGCGCCGACGCACACTGGATGAGCACCCGGCCTGCACCGCCCTGGCCCACCGCCCGTCCTGGTTGCTGCCAAATCCGAAACCCTGCGTCATTGAAAACTACCGGATCCTGGCCGGCCCGGAACGCATAGAAAGCGGCTGGTGGGACGGGCGCGACTGCCGGCGGGATTATTTCATTGTGCGTGATGCCCAGGGCAGCACCTTGTGGGCGTTCCGTGAGTACAAGCCCCGCCGGGGCTGGTATTTGCATGGTATCTTTGCCTGAAACAGGAATCGACGTGAAACTCTCCCTCAGGCACAGAATCCCACCCGTTGCAGTGACCCTTGTTGTCGCCGCCCTGATGTGGCTGATTTCCGCCCTGACACCGGCCTTGGCTTTGCCGGAGAAATCCAGGATGCTCTGCACGCTCCTGTTGGCCATGGCGGCTGTGTTTACGGGTGTTGCCGGCGTTGCCGAATTTCGCAGGGCCAATACCACGGTAAATCCCCTGGCGCCCGGAAACTGTTCCCAACTGGTCGAATCCGGAATCTTTCGATACACGCGTAACCCCATGTACCTGGCATTACTGCTGGCGCTGATCGGCTGGAGTATTTTCCTGGGCAACCCGTGGTCGCTTGTCATGGTTCTTTTCTGGGTTCCCTACATTGACCGTTACCAGATCAGGCCCGAAGAGGAGGCACTCGAAGCCGCGTTTGGCGACGCTTTCCGCAACTACAGGTCAAGGGTAAGGAAATGGCTGTGAGGTTGTCGAAGCATTTGCTGGCTGCAGCCCTCGTGATCGCTCCTGGCGCCTGTTTTGCAGAAGAAATTAAGGTAGCTGCCGCCAGCAACTTCCGCAGCGCCCTGTCAGCGCTTGCCGACCGTTATCAGCAGGACAGCGGGCATACAGTCGTGTTGATATTCGGGTCCACCGGTAAACATTACGCCCAGATTATCCACGGGGCCCCCTTTGACGCATTCTTTGCCGCTGACATGGAACGCCCGGCCCGGCTCGAGGACCAGGGGATGGCCGTGCCCGGCAGCCGCTTCACCTATGCCCGCGGCCAGTTGGTGCTTTTCAGACCTGGCCGCCATCAATCGCCACTGGATGAAACCTATCTGCGAAACGGTAAGTTCCGTCACCTCGCCATTGCCAATCCCGACCTGGCTCCCTATGGCAGGGCCGCGAAGGAAGCACTTGAATCCCTCGGCCTGTGGGCAGCTGTTTATCCGCGCCTGGTGCGCGGTGAAAACATCGGCCAGGCCTACCAGTTCGTCGTGAGCGGCAATGCCGGGGCAGGATTCATAGCCCGCGCCCAGCTACCGCGGGACAAGGCGCTGTCCCCCGGCAACCACTGGCTGATCCCACCGGCACTGCATCAACCCATCGATCAGCAGGCCGTGTTGCTGAAGGATACGCCGGCAGCGCGGGAATTCATGTTGTATGTGCGAAGCGACGAAGCTATAACGGTCATTCTCGATCATGGATACCTGAGACCCTGATGCTGAACGAAGCCGACATTACTGCCCTGGCCATCACGCTGAAACTCGCTTTTGTCAGCACCCTGGTCCTGATCATCCTGGGCACACCACTGGCGTGGTGGCTGGCGCGCACGCGCTGGAAGTTCAAATTCGTACCCGAGGCCATCGTCGCGCTGCCACTGGTTCTTCCACCGACTGTTCTGGGTTTTTACCTGTTGCTCATTCTGGGCCCTAATGGCCCGCTAGGGGGACTGATGGAAGCCTCGGGAGGCCGGCCGCTGGCCTTCACTTTCACCGGGCTGGTGATTGGCTCAATCATCTATTCCATGCCTTTCGTGGTTCAGCCGTTGCAGGATGCATTCAATGCCATTGGGCGACGGCCGATGGAAGTTGCCGCCACGTTGCGCGCTTCGCCGATCGATCGCTTTTTCACGGTGGCCGTGCCGCTTGCACGCCCCGGCTTTTTCACCGCTGCTGTCCTGGGTTTCGCCCATACCATTGGTGAATTCGGAGTGGTGCTGATGATTGGCGGTAACATCCCGGGCGAAACCCGGGTTGCGTCCATCGCGATTTACGACCACGTGGAAGGACTCGAATACGCCCACGCGCACTGGCTGTCAGCAACGCTGCTGGTTCTCTCGTTCCTGATGCTGATCGCGGTTTATGGATTGAACCGCCGGTTCAGGCTGGTGCGACAGTAATGATCGAAGTGCGGTTCCAGGCGCGTCTCGACGCTTTTTTGCTGGATGTCGACCTGCAATGCCCTTCAACAGGTATCACCTCGCTTTTCGGGCCGTCCGGTTGTGGCAAGACATCGGTTCTCAGGGCCATCGCGGGGCTGGACAGGCATCCCGGGGCTTACATAAAAATGGGGGACTCTGTCTGGCAAGACGGACAGTTCTTCACGCCAACCCATCGCCGCCCGCTGGGTTACGTGTTCCAGGAATCAAGCCTTTTCGAACATCTCGATGTCAGGAGGAACCTTGAGTACGGAATCAAACGTGTTACTAAACACCATCGGCGTGTCGCACTGGACAACGCTGTTGAATTACTGGAAATTGGCGGCCTGCTGAAGCGCAAACCGGACAAGCTATCCGGTGGTGAACGCCAGCGCGTCGCCATCGCCAGAGCCCTGGCCCTGAGTCCCCGGTTGCTGCTGATGGACGAACCGCTGGCTGCAGTCGACGTGGAGCGCAAGCAGGAAATCATTCCCTACATAGAATCGCTGCACCGGCAGCTGAAGATTCCGGTTATCCACGTCAGCCATTTGCCCGAGGAAGTAGCCCGGCTTGCCGATCACCTCGTGCTGCTGGATTCCGGCAGGGTCAGCGCGGCCGGCGACGTGCACGAACTGTTTACCCGGCTTGACCTGCCCCTGGCCCGGGGGGCGGAGGCTGCGGCGATCATCGAGGCCGTTGTTGCCACCCATGACAACGAGTACCAGCTCACTTATCTGGACTTCGGTGGCGGCCGGATCGCGATGGCAAGCGTTGATCTGCCGACCGGCACTGCCGTGCGCCTGAGGCTGGCAGCGCGCGATGTGAGCCTAACCCTGGAGCGTCAGTCAGGCACCAGTATCCTTAACATTTTTCCTGCCGTGGTTGACGATATTTTGCCTGCCAATCAAGCCCAGGTCACTGTCAGGCTCAACACGCAGGAGGCCTCGATTCTTGCCAGCATCACCCGCAAATCAGCAGATGAGCTCGGCTTGCACCCGGGAAAATCGGTTTTTGCGCAGATCAAAAGTGTTGCATTACTGCCATAAAATTGTCGTTTTATTACCATTATCTAATGAAATTCGGTTATCATTAGCCCCCGAGCGGTATCCGCTAAAATTAAGCCGAACAGAACCTGAGTCAATAAGTTGTCCTGTTGTGACAAGTAGGATAACGCTCGTTAACTTAAATTCTGCCTGAAGCAATACACATGGGATGCTTACAGGCGTTGAAAAACCACAAATTGAATTTGTTTGTGGTTTGTTAAATAGGCGTTACACAGCTTGACGGCGACTGTAAAAATCCGGACACTTTGACCCACAAAGGCCCTTGATGATGGATTCGAAAATTACTTTCGGGCAGAAAACTAGAAAAGAAAGCTCAATGCAGCCAACGCCTGTCAATACAAAGCTTCCAATTAAGAGCGACGGATTCGCCAATCTGGCGGATGCTTTGGATTACGCAGCAAACGGTGACTCTGGATTCAACTTCTATGACCACAGAGGTCAATTGGATTCAGTGCTCAGCTATCGTGAACTGCGGGAAGAAGCGATTGCACTTGCCAGACGCTTGCTGGGATTGGGACTGAAACACGGTGACCGTGTAGGCATCATCGCCGAAACGGACCCGATGTTTCATCGATTTTTCTTTGCCTGCCAATATGCCGGGCTGATTCCGTTCGCCTTACCGGCGGGCATCCAGATGGGCGCACATACCGCGTACGTCGGCCAGATTCGCCGTATGCTGGAAAGTTGCCACGCGGCCATTGCGGTCGCTCCGGCTACCCATACTGAATTTCTGCATGAAGCAGTAGCCGAGATGGACCTGGTCATGGCCGGTTCGCCGGAAGAATTCGATGCGCTGCCCGATGCAGATGTCGAATTCCAACCGCTGGCTGCCGACGATCCTGCCTACCTTCAATACACTTCCGGCAGCACGCGTTTTCCGCGCGGCGTCGAAATCAACCAGGCGACCGTGCTGGAGAACCTCAGGGCCATCGCACAGGATGGGTTGAAACTCACTACCGAAGACCGTTTTGTTTCATGGCTGCCGTATTACCATGACATGGGCCTGATCGGCTTTATCCTGGTGCCCCTGATTTGTCAGCTTTCGGCAGACTATCTGCCTTCCAGGACCTTCGCGATGCGGCCCAGGCTGTGGCTGAAAATCATTTCAGACAACCGTGGCACGATATCTTCCAGCCCGACCTTCGGCTATGCCCTTTGCGCCAAGCGGCTGCGTCCGTCGGATTACGAACGTTACGATCTCAGTTCGTGGCGGGCTGCCTGTGTAGGCGCAGAGCAGGTCAACCCCGTACCTCTGCGGGCGTTTGCAGAAGCGCTGGCGCCCTGTAATTTCGACGCCAACGCGTTTGTCGCCTGTTACGGCATGGCTGAATGCGTACTGGCTGTCAGCTTCGCACCACTCGACGTCGGCCTGACGGTCGATTACGTCGACCAGGAAGTCATGTCCGACAAGGGCCACGCCCTTCCAATCAACGCCGATGCAGACAATGTCGCATCCTACGTAGATTGCGGACCGGTGCTGCCCGGATTTGAATTCCGTATCCTGGACGAAAACGGCGACGAGGTCGAAGAACGCCAGTGTGGCGAGATCATGCTGAAAGGACCCAGTGTCATGAGCGGCTATTTTCGTGATGAAGAAGCCACGCGCGACGTGCTGAATGAAGACGGCTGGCTGAACACGGGCGATATCGGGTATCGCGTGGGTGACAGCTTGTACATCACTGCTCGCAGCAAGGACGTAATCATCATCAAGGGCCGAAATATCTGGCCCAATGATATGGAAGTGGTTGCACAACGCATCGACGGCGTCAGGCTTGGCGGCGTAGCAGCATTCTCCGTTATGGGCTTCGGTGAGGAAGAACTCGCCGTGATGGTTGTTGAAACCAAGGAAAGGGAGGTTTCAGCCCGCTACAAGCTCAAGCACGGCATCACTGAACTGATGCACGAACATTTCGGCATCAACGTGATCATAGACCTGGTCCGGCCAGGCACCCTGCCCCGGACCTCCTCAGGCAAACTGTCGAGATTCCAGTCGAGGGAAGCATTCCTTGAACGTCAGCCGAATCCGACATTGCGGCTGCCCAGCGAATCGCGGATCAATCGCAAGACCGCCTGACCGGCTATCACCATGAAACCCGTTCTGCTTACCGGCGCGACGGGGTTTATCGGCCAGCACCTTCAATCTGAGCTACTGAAAGAACAGATGGGCGTGCTGGCCGTGGTCAGGCCCTCGTCAAAGCACAAAAGCGCCCTGGTGCACGGTGTCGAAACGGTTTTTTGCGACCTTTCCGATACCGCGCAACTGGTATCTGCAATTGAGCGTTGCAGCGCTGTCATTCATTGCGCGGGTTCGGTCCGCGGCCGGAACCTGGGTGATTTCAGCCCTGCGAATATTGCGGGTGTCCGGCTGGTTACAGATGCGATCAACCAGTCAGAAACCAACCTGCCCATGCTGCTGATTTCGTCCCTCGCCGCCATGCGGCCACAGGTTTCAGATTACGCCAACAGCAAATTCCTGGGCGAACGCGAAATGGTCGACCATGCTGCATTTCCGTGGGCCATCATCCGTCCCCCTGCGGTCTATGGGCCCGGGGACAAGGAGATGTTGCCGGTTCTGAAGCTGGCGAGGAAAGGACTGATAACTCCGGCCGGGCCCAGGGACCAGAGACTGTCGCTGATTCATGTACAGGACGTCGCTACGGCTGTCATCTCCTGTCTGAAAAATTTCGATGCCTGCAAAGGCAGAACATTTACGCTAGATGATGGTCACGAAGGCGGCTATGATTGGGAGGAAATCGCTCAGGCCGCCAGTACAGGGCGCTATGTCAGGCTGAATGTGCCCGGGTGGTTGCTGTTCGCTTCCGGGCATGTAAACCTCGCCCTGTCACGCATTCTGGGGTACGCTCCGATGCTGACGCCGGGCAAAGCCCGGGAGCTAACGCAGACAGACTGGGTATGCAACAATACAGCCTTGAACCAGGCTACCGGATGGTCTCCGGAAATCGAACTTCGGCAGGGGGTGCACTCCCTGTTTGAACAGTCCGGAGATTGAAAGGATATTTTTCAGGGAGACACTCATTGAACGCCCGAATCAACCAAATCGAAAGCAGGATAAAACGTCTGCTTGCCAGTTATCTCGAGTCAAGCAATCATCCGGAACTGGAAGCACACGGTGAAATCACGGGGGACACCAACCTGGTTTCCGACTTCACACTGGATTCGTTCCAGGTCATGGAATTCATGATGGAGCTGGAAGAGTCCTTTGACATCATGATCGATATGAACAGCCTGTCCAATACCCACACAGTTCGGGACCTGGCTGTTATTGTCGAAAAAGAACTGGCTGACTGACAGGACCCACCATGGCGTTATTGGATAAATTTCTGCCCGCCGCCGCCATCCGGGAGCAACTCAGTGCCGGCGGGCACGATCCCACCCAGGTAGTCATCGAACAGATCATTTCTCCGACCGAGGGCATGGTGGAGGGCCGTCACACGATACTTGCCGGCACCAATAATTACCTGGGCATGACCTTCGACCCTTCATGCGTTGCGGCAGCCACCCATGCGATCGAAACACAGGGCACCGGAACGACCGGCTCCCGGATGGCTAACGGGAGCTTTTCGACCCATGCGGCGCTGGAAAGAGAACTGGCTGACTTTTACCAGGTTGACTACGGCATGGTTTTTTCAACCGGCTACGCCGCCAACCTTGGCACCCTGGTCGCTTTGCTCAAGCCGGGTGACGCCGTATTGCTGGACGCAGATGCCCATGCCAGCCTGTATGATGGCTGCCTGATGAGCGGTGCGGATATATTCCGGTTCCGGCACAACGACGTGGCAAGCCTTGAAAAGCGGCTCGACCGGTTGGGAGAGCGCGCCCAGGACTGCCTGATCGTGACTGAAGGTCTGTACAGCGTTATGGGAGATTGTGCGCCCCTGGTCGAAATCGTGGCCCTGAGAAATAAATACGGTGCGATGTTGCTGGTGGACGAAGCGCATTCGCTGGGTGTTTATGGCGATACCGGTTGTGGCGTCGCCGAAGCACAGGGAGTCATGGACCAGGTAGACTTCTTTGTCGGAACGTTCAGCAAAAGCCTCGGCGCCATGGGGGGGTTCTGTGCGAGCAAGCATCCCGAACTCGACCTGGTGCGCTACGTTTCCCGTCCCTTCATATTCACTGCATCATCCAGCCCTTCCATTATCGCCAGCACACACGAGGCTCTGAGGCAACTGAAAAGCCGGCCCGGGTTGCGTGAGTCACTCTGGCGCAATGCCACCAGGCTTTACCAGGGCTTCAATGACCTGGGTTTTGAGACCGGGCCGGAAGTCAGCCCGGTGGTCGCCATCAAGCTTGGCGCAAAGGAAGTGGCGCTGCCTTTCTGGAACCAGTTGCTGGAAAAAGGGGTGTATACCAACCTGATGGTGCCCCCCGCCTCACCTGACCAGCATAGCTATATTCGCTGCAGCGTAAGCGCTGCGCACACCACGGAACAGGTTGAGCGCATCATCGAAATTTTCGCCAGCCTCAAGCAACTGCTTCAGGACGATGGCTGAGCAGACAAACCACTGACCAGCCTTGCCGTCAGACCCAGTGAAAGCAACGCGGCCAACACGGCTGCCAGTCCGGGACCTGCCAGGCCCAGCATGGAGGTCAGCAGAAAAAATGCGGCCAGGTAGGTCACGATCCCGATCACGTGGTATTTCAAAATGGTGGCCGCCCGTCCCATGGCATAGGCTGCCGCCCGTAACGACGCACTCGCCAGGTCAAAAGATGCAGCCAGCAACAGCAGGCTGAGCAAGGGCGCCGCGGGAACATACTCCGTCCCGACCACGGCGAGCAATGATTCGCCGAACACGATGGACAGCGCAACGATCAACAGCCCCGCCACACCCGCAACCATAGCCGTCCTGAATGGAACAGAATGGACGTCACCGTCATCCGCGTGGAAACTGCGGGTAAAGTCCGGAAACAGCACCTCCCTCAGCACCATGGCCGGTTGCGCCAGGATGGTTGAAAGTTCGCGCGCCAGGCGAAACAGTCCTGCCGCAGCAGGACCAAGCAAACCACCTGCCAGCAAAACTGAAACATGCTTTGGCAGCAAGTCAATATTGGTCTGCCAGTACACCACACCAACGAATTTCCAGAAATCGCTCTCCCGCCTGGTCAGGTCCGACCATCGAAAGCCGGTCCACAAGCGGGTTTTAACGTGCTTTTTCAACTCGATGAATCCCCGAACCGACATGTAGAAATGACCTATCGCAAATGCCGATCCCCAGGCAACGATGAACACCTCCATCGGCGCATTCATCCACCAGGCAATCCCGATCAAGACAAATCGCAGGGCCGGGGCTACCGCATATTGGATACCCAGCGCGTCAAACCGGTCATAAACCCGCAATATCCCGTTTGGCGTGCCGTTCGCCGTAGCAAGGATCACCAGGCTGTAGCCCATCGCCCAATAGACGGTTTCGCTATCCCACTGCAGAAAAAGCGCAGCCAGTGATGCGCCGGCCATGCTCACCAGCATGGCCAGCGTCCCCGCTGAATAATCCACCAGCATGGTCGAACGCAGCAAGGACCTTAAACCGTCGGTGTCGGAGGAGTCGTTCAAAGGAATTCCAAAACGGACGACCGCTTCGAAAGTCCGGAAATTCAGGGCGCCCCTGATGACCAGCACGTAAGTGTGGATCAGCACGACCAACCCGAATTCAGCCGCGGGCAGTGCATTGGCCATCAGGCCGGTAGCGGCCACTGAAAAAACACCCGCGAGCGCACGACCCCGGATAACAACGCCAAAATTCCGCAGCACGCGTTTGCGCATGCCGCCCTCGCCGGTCACCTGAAGGCTCCCTTGCGCCAGAGGCGGAACAACAGCGGCCAGGCAAAAATCAACGGAACCCTGCGTTGCAGATCGGTTGGTTCGATGTAAACGCCGGAATGCCGCTTGATCTTCCACAACAGGTAATCCAGCGCACCGTCAAATGTCAGCGCCGCCTTGATGATACGCAGCGTCGACAGCAACTTGCCCTGGATCCGGCGAAGCCACCAGCTTCCGGATGACCGGCTGCGCAGCCCTTTCGCGCTGATGTTGATATAGCGGTCGTCTGCTCCGGCCGGCTCGAATCCCAGGTTCCCTGATGCCAGGGATCGCGTGATGGCACGATAATATTCAGGCCAGTATTCGAACAGCTTTTCAGCGTGGCCCGGAGGTTCGGACCTGAATTCACACTGGTACGTGCGCCGCAATCCCTCGGCCCACAAATTCTTGGCATCGAAGGCATCCGGCAGGGCCGGAACGACCCGTCGCGAAAAGGTCGTGCAGGCATCGCCGATGGCGTTGATGACACGTTGCCGGATCTGCTCGTCCCGGCAATAAAGAATTCCACAGGGTTGTGCAAACCTCGCCCAGAAGTAGGAATGAAAATCCCGGCGCACCGCTCGCTCGAACCCGCCGAGACTGAGCAAGGCGTACTTTGCGCGGATTTCATCAGGAGGTGAACCGTGGTAAATCTGGTACACATTGGGAGGCAGCGCCCTGCACAGCCAGCCCTGCCAGGCGCTGGGCATGGACCGGTAACTGTCCAGCAGCACATAAAAATCCAGCAGGGTGTCACGCTTGCCCCGCAAGTAGGAGCCATAGATCAGGACCGCCTGCAGCCCGTCCCCGTAACGTTGCTGGATTTGCTCCAGTAAGCGGTCTCTTTGGGGATCCGGGAAATCGCAAGTGCCGGAAACCTGACGGGCGACGATGTCATGAAGCGCTGTATGCCCCTGTGACGGCTTAGGCTCCATAGGCGCCCCTGGTGCTGCCAAAGATCCGGAACGCGCCTGCATTGGAACCTTTGGCGATATTTTCATCGCTCAGCCAGGATTCCAGCGGGCCACCCCGCAACCTGGCTGCCACACCCTGTACCAACCGCATCACCAGTAACAGCGTCGTAATAACGGACCAGAATGTCACGGCAACAAACCCCCAGTCCGGTTGCCCGGCCAGGGCGCAAACGGTGAGGATGATCAGGCACGGATTACGCCGTGCTGTCACCAGCCGGAACCAGGCATCAAACGGCCGCCAGGTAAAAATTCCGCAGTTCCCCAGCAATGGAAAAACGCCTTCCACCAATCTGCCCAGCACATAGGCAATGATGATCAGCCAGTACATTTGCTGCTGGTCAAAGCCAAGCACTGGCGTAAAACCGGCCAGGGACATGCCCCAGTAGATGTACCAGAAAGGCGGGTGAACCAGGTCGATGATGTGATCATACAGATTTCCGAATTTCGTGGACTGCACGGTGACACGCGCCAGTTTTCCATCCACCGTATCCAGGAAAGTCATGATCCATCCTGCTACGAGTCCCGCCAGGTAGTGGCCGTTAAGAAACAGATAACAGGCTGCAATCACCAGAACCAGGCCAATGCTGGTCACCATGTTGGGGCTCATGCCCATGGAAGCGGCAACTTGAACCGCCTTCCTGGCCGGGCGCGGCCAGACAAACTTGGTGACCAGGTCGGTAATCCCCTTGTAGGCATTGCCGTACAATCGATTTTCGAGTTCCGCTTTATTCTGTTGCGAAACAGGCTCCAGGAATGGCGCCTGGGCGCTTTTCAGGGTTTCATTGAATGCGGCGAGATCCTCGGGCGTGACAGTCTCCAGTGACGTACCGTCGCCACCAGCATTCCCACTCATGCTGCTCAAGGCCTGCTCGAGCCCTGCCGCATCAGCCATGATTGCTGCAATGCTTCCGGTATGCGGGTGTTTAAGTTGCACATTCGATTTTTGCATCAACGCAGAGAGCGTACGGACCTCGAACAGAAACGCCCCGTTCAGCAGCAGAACTGGCCCCGTGGCGGGCAAATCACCAGGTTCGGTAACCAGCTCTGCGCCGCCTGCTTCCTTCAGCTGACGCCGCAGGCGCTCACGCGCGGAAAGGCCCCATAGTTTCACGGGTGACTCGCCCTGGATCAGTGCATGAATCGGCATGAGGTGATTGGTTTCCATGGTGCATAATGCGGGTCAGTCGATTATAGTCAGGCTGATGCGCCTGATCCACATAACCGACCCTCATTTAAGCACACTGGACGGCCTCGGTTTCCTTGGTGTCAGGGGCAAACGGCGGTCGGGATACCTGTCCTGGTATAAGAACAGGCGGTACGCGCACCGCAGGGAAATCCTGGATCAACTGACCGAATCCGTTGCCAGACAGCAGCCGGACCGGGTGCTGCTGACCGGCGACCTGGTTCACATCGGCCTGGAACGGGAAATGAAGGAAGCCGCAGCCTGGCTCCGGAGCCTGGGGCCGCCTGACAAAGTCATCCTGGTCCCCGGAAACCACGACAACTATGCTGCCGACTCACTGGCATCCATGTACAGGCAATGGGGTGAGTACCTGCCTGAGCGCAATGGCGCTGAACAGGACTACACTTCCGGCTATCCGTTCACACATCATGCAGGTTCTTTGAAGATCACCGGTGTCAATACATCCTGCGTCACCCGTATATTTTCCGCGGCCGGCGAATTGGGGCCGGACCAGCGCGAACGGCTGTCTGCTTCTTTCGGCGCCGGGCATGAAAACTTCTTTCATTGCCTGTTGATACACCACCCGCCGCTGCCGGGTATCACGTACCGGCGCAAGGCGCTGCGAGATGCCGGCGAACTCGAAGAAATCATCAGGCTGAAGAAGCCGCATTTGGTGCTGTACGGCCACATTCACTGCAATCGCGAAGATCACCTCGCCGATACACGGGTCTACTGTACGGCGTCTGCGTCGGACGCGGACAATGCATCCTACCGGATATTCGACCTCCAGCAGACCGACTCAGGCTGGCATTGCCGGATGCGCCTGATGGCCTTCCAGGAAAAACAATTCAGGCCTGCCGCCGACGCTTCGTGGCAGGCGTTGGTTTCCTGAAGCCCCTGAAGTACTGCGCGAAAACCGATATCGCCAGCAGAATCAGCACCGGCGTCATGATCGTAACCGACGGGACCAGGTTGAGTATGCCGGCCAGGTTTCCGGTGGCCTGCTGCAGCAGGTAGAAAAAGATGCCCAGAATTCCTCCCAGCAAGATTCTCTGGCTTGCCGAGATGCCGCGGGTAGAACCCACCAGCAGAGGTAATGACAACAAGCCCATGGCAATGACCGAGATCGCAATACTGATCTGTTTCCAGAACACCACCCTGAAATGGTGCGTGTCGAGTTCGTTAGCCCGCAGATGGTTGATGTAAAGCACCAGTTCGTGCGGCGCCAGTGCTTCCAGCGGTAGGATCAGGATATTCGCCTGTTCCTTTGAAAGCAGCTTCTCCCACTGCAAGCTCTCGATCTGTTCCTCGCTGGCGCTCATGCCTGACAATTCCGTCCTCGTGACATCCTCCAGCAGCCACGTATCTTCGCCCGTAATGGTAGCCTGCCTGGCCCGGTAGTAAACCTGGAGCTGAGCCAGTTCGCCGGTCTGGTAGATCTCCACTTCTTCCAGCACCTGGTTGAACCGGACGTCACCCACGTGCACGAAGTTTTTTCCGCTGCGGGTCCAGAAGTTCAACCGGTTGGCACTCCCTACCGAGGTGGCTTCAAGCGACTTCGACCGCAAAGATGAAGCCGCCCGCTCGCTTTGTGGAACCAGGATGGACTGCATCAGCACCACGGCAACGGCGAGCACCACGGTGGCCTGGAATACCGGCCAGGCCATCCTCGCCTTCGACAGGCCCGCAGCCCGCGCAGCAATCAACTCCTGGTGGTTGGCCATCGCCCCGAGCCCCATCAAACCGCCGAGCAGGGCGGTCACCGGCATCAGGTCCACGATCCGCCTGGGCGAGGTATACAGCACTACCATGAACGCGTCGACCTGCCGGAAAGAACCCTCCCCGACCAATTCGAGTTCCTCTGCAAGAGCCAGGAAACTGAACAACGCGAGCAGTAACAGCATGACGGGCAACATGCCCACCAGGTAGTTGAAAGCGATATACCGGTCGAGCAGTTTCATCCGGAATCCACCTGTAAGGCGGGTGCCGGGCGAAACAGTTTTTTCCAAGGGATGTAGAGAATCGCCACCAGCAAGGCGAGCAGGCCCGGCGCCCACCAGATGTAGCGTGCGCTGCCCTGCTCCACCCAGGTCCGGCTCACATCGAGCATGTTGAAATAGACTGCATAGACGATCATCGCCCCTAGAATCCGGGCATACCTGCCCTGCCGGGGCCTGGCCCGGCTGAGCGGAATGGCCAGCAGTGCCAGCAACAATGCCGACAGGGGTGTGCTGGTGCGCCACTGCAGTTTGGCCTTGTCGTCGTTGTTTTCCGATTCCATCAACTCGAACGTACTGCTCGATTTGGTTTTGTAGCCGACCGGGTCCGGCTGGCCCGCAGGAAGCCAGAGTGAAAACCTGCCCAGTTCAGCGAAAAGATCAGGTCCGTCGCGGGTTCGCCTGAACACGTTGGCGTTGTTGAGAATCAACTGGTGGTGTTCAGGCCGGGCCAGGTACGCCAATTGTCCGCTCGATGCCGTGATCACCTGCAGGTCCTCCCCATTACCGCTGCGAATGAAAATTTCCTCGAGGTCCCTGCCCTTACCGGAGACAGTCTTGACGAAAACGGTGCGGCCTGAATCCTCGAAGTTGTAAAACCGTGCACCGCGCACGCGGTCGACTTCGGTAGCCGCTTCCACCCGGGCCTTGATTGCATAGGATTCCGCGTAAGCCCACGGCCGGACGAATATGGAAAAAAGTCCGATCAGGATCGCCAGCAAAGCGGCAACGGCGATGATCGGGCGTAACACCCGCATTTCGCTGATACCGCTGGCACGCATGGCGTAAACCTCGGAATCACTATGCAAACGGCCCAACCCCATCAGCACGGCCAGGTAGAGGCTCAGTGGAAGCAGCACTTCCAGCGAAATAAGCGCTTTGAGCATGGTCAGCAGGAAAAGATCGGACGGCGCCAGCAAGGCCGCGTTGACGTCCATCAGGAACCGTGTGAGCGCGTAGGTGATAAAAATTGAAACAAGTACGCCAATGACCGCCAGGAAAGGCACGCTGATCTCCCGCCTGAGGTAATGATCGATGATCATGTCACTCGGGAACTGTTATGATTCGGCCAGGCCCTGGATCGAATCAACATGTTCAGAACCTCATACCGGATCATGACTTTTTTCCTGATTTTCCTGGCGAGCACGGACCACTCCCTGTTTGCTTCAGAAAACCGGTTGGCCGGTTTTTCATCCGAGGACACGCTGACCATTCGTTCGGCTGAGGCCAGAATGGACGAATCACCCGGTATCGTCCACTTCGGCGGAGGGTTCGAGCTACGCGCCACCGACTGGTCGTTGTCTTCAGACCAGGCCACATTGTACGGAAAGCTGGACGACCCCGAAACCGTGATCATCAGCGGCTCTCCTGCGATGATACTGGTGCAGACCGTTGCCGATGGCCAGATCTACACCATTAACGGGGCGGCTGACGCGATCGTGTACCAGAGAAGCAGTAACAGCATCCGGCTGCAGGGTAACGCGTACATTTCCCGCAATGAACACAGCCTGAGCGGCGGGCAGATCGAATACGACATCGATCGCGACCATTTGTCAGCCGGCGGCGCCGGCGGAGTACAGATCGAGGTCATGCCGGAAGATGGTGGCCCGCCATCCCTCTAACAGAAAAGCCGGCACAAGCCGGCTTCCCTGGTTCATACGATGAAACTGCGTCTATTTATTTGTCACGAAATCGCGAGAGTGGCCTCAGCCCAGACTCGGCAGGCATGTCACTTTCCCGCTCCCTGACCGGGCGTACCGGCCAGGTCTTTACAACCTGCTCGGCGTGGGCAAGATCCACCGGATCGTCCACTTCGCACCAGCTCAGGCCATGAATCGAACTGATTCCGACCACGCCGGATTGGGCAAGCTCATCGATTGCAGAGAGGTACCAGCGGTTCAGCCCGTCCCCCTGCTTCATCAGGGTTTCGATCTTGTTGACGAAAATCTCGGCTCCGGTCCGCGTGAAAACCATCATGCCAATGGACTCGCCATTCACATGGCTCATGTCCAGCGTCTTGCCTACCCGGCACAGGCGGTCACGTTCTGACCAGATCTTCATGTCATCCGCGTCGTAGGAAAACTTCTGGTCCGTGGCCAGGGTAATGGGGTAATGATCGGCATCCGTCAGCAGGTGTTGCAAAACGGCAGCCTCAAACAGCGTGTCTCCATTAATCAGTACGAACGGTCCGTCCATTTCGTGACGGGCCACCCAGCAGGTGCCCATGTTGTCCGACAAGCGGAAAAACGGGTTATAGAGCGTACGAACCCTGATGCCCTCGAACTGGTCCACCAGCTCTTCGACAAACTCATGGCCAAACCCGGTAACGACGACGACATCATCGATGCCGGAGACGGCCAGTTGCGTGATTTGCCATTCAAGTATCGATACGCCGCCGGGTTGCAGGCAGCACTTGGGCGTGACTTCGGTTAGCGGCATCAAACGGCTGCCCTGTCCTGCACTTAGAATAATGGCTTTCATATTCCGTAAACCTCATTATCGCCGGGGCTTTTTACCGCCATCAAGGCCCGGTCTTCATAATTGTAGCGGTGATTCTACTTTGTTTTGGTTAACAAAGTGTAAATTCGCCCGCTGCTATTGGCGGCAGGGGAAAATTTAATGCTTTTGCACGAATCTTACTTGCCTTTTCCA
>CAJIAU010000126.1_pt1 | contig 50980 bp, 52 predicted proteins | sample 9199171 | NCBI WGS metagenome assembly CAJIAU01 (sample SAMEA7708280, study PRJEB35096) | sediment metagenome | biome: marine neritic benthic zone biome [ENVO:01000025]; feature: sediment [ENVO:00002007]; material: shallow marine sediment [ENVO:03000034] sea grass bed [ENVO_01000059] ...
GCTGCTGATGCTCGGCGCGTTTTCCTGCGCCCTGGTGTTACTGATAGCGCACCGGATGCACCTGTTTGACACCGATGTTTTCGCGTTACGGTTTACTTCCCGGCTGTTCCGCTTCTGGGGCTGGCTGAGCCGCGAAGTGATCCGTTCCAGCCTGGAGGTCACCCGGGCGGTTTTAAGTCGGGAAATGAAGATCAGCCCCACTGTGGCGGAGTTTGAATCCAGCTGTGACAATTCCGTCGACCTCGCCATCCTGGGGAATTCAATCACCCTGACACCGGGTACCCTTACGTTAAGCATCGATGGGCAGCATTTCACTGTGCATGCACTCAACGAACAGGGTGCGCGTGACATCCTGGCGGGCGAAATGGATCGCCGCGTCAGCCAGCTACGGGACGACTGACATGTACTATGCCGTTGCCATCGCCACTCTGATGACCATGGCCCTGGCGCTGATTCGCGCATTGATTGGGCCCACCGTCTATGACCGTGTGCTGTCCGTCAACATGTTCGGCACCAAGACCGTGCTGCTGTTGTCGGTTATTGCTTTTCTGGGAGGGCGGCCGGACTTTCTTGACCTGGCGCTGGCTTATGCGCTGATCAATTTCATTGGCGTGCTGGCGGTATTGGAGTTTTTCAAAATTCGCGCCGACCGTCGTGAGATTGAACAAGCCGGGCAGGAGGAGCAATGATGACCGCCGGGCCCCTTGAACTCGCTCTGGACATCATCAGCTGGATCCTGCTGTCGGCGGGCAGCGTGTTTGTGCTGGTCGGAGGTATCGGCGCACTGCGGATGCCAAACCTGTATACGCGCATGCATGCCGCCAGCGTCACTGACACGATGGGCGCGGTTCTGGTGCTGGCAGGGGTAATGGTCCAGGCCGGGCTGTCGCTGGCGACGATCAAGCTGGCGGCCATCCTGCTGTTCCTGCTGATCACCAGCCCCACGGCTTCCTATGCCCTGGCCCACGCCGCCCTGCTGGCCGGCATCAAGCCTGATGCAGGCAGCGCAGCGGACCTGGAGGACCGCGCATGACCGCTCTTTTCGGTGTGTTCCTGCTGACCTTGCTGGTCATTACAGCGGTGGCGATTGTCAAAACCAAAAACCTGTTCGTTGCGGTCATGCTGCTGGGCATATTCAGCCTGTTGATTGCCGCCAATTTCTTCATCCTCGACGCGGCCGATGTCGCATTGACGGAAGCCGCGGTGGGCGCGGGAATATCCACGGTGCTGTTCCTGGGCGCACTGGCGCTGATATCCGAACGCGAGCGGGCGGCAACGCCTCACCGAAACCTGTCGCTGATAGTGGTGGTCAGCGCCACGCTGGTGGTGCTGTACGCGACATTCGACAAGCCGACCTTCGGAGACATCAACGCACCAGTGCACCAGCACGTCGCCCCCTGGTACCTGGAAAAGACACCCGAATACATCGATATCCCCAATGTGGTAACCGCCGTGCTGGGCAGTTACCGCGGCTACGACACGCTGGGCGAGGTGTTTGTCGTATTTACAGCGGGCATAGGGGTGCTATTCCTGCTGTCGGCCAGGCGAACTAGCCGCAGTGAACGCGACCAAAATCTCCTGCCCGACGGCCCCGCCATCGGCCTGCGTGAGAACCTGATTCCCCGGGTGGTCGGTCGATTACTGGTGCCGTTCATCCTGTTGTTTGGGCTGTATGTTCAGTTCCACGGAGAATATGGCCCGGGTGGTGGTTTCCAGGCAGGCGCCCTGATTGCCGCCGCTTTCATCCTCTATGCACTGGTCGAAGGTGAAAGCCGTACCCTTGCGGCCCTGCCGGAAAGCGCGCTGATCGGGCTGACCGTGGCGGGCGCGCTGCTCTACGGCGCCGTCGGCCTGGCCGGAATGTTCCTGGGCGCTGAATTCCTGAACTACTCGGTGCTCGCCGCTAACCCGGTAACAGGACAGCAGGCGGGAATCATTCTGATCGAAGCGGGGGTCGGCATGACGGTCACCGGAGTGTTGCTCAGCATTTTTCACGCCTTTGCGGCAAGGGAACAACTCTGATGGAGTTTCTGGGAATTTATCACTACTGGGTGTTTGCGGTGCTCCTGATGATCGGGTTCTACGCCGTGGTTGCCAAGGTCAACCTGGTCAAGAAGCTGATTGGGCTGTCTGTTTTCCAGTCGGCCGTATTTCTGCTTTACATCACCATGAGCAAGGTGAGTGGCGGAACCGCGCCCATCTTCCAAAAGGGTGCAGTGGACCAGATATTCTCGAATCCGCTGCCGCAGGTATTGATCCTGACCGCGATCGTCGTAGGTATCTCCACTACCGCCCTGGGACTGGGTATCGTGGTTCGCATCAAGGAAGAGTACGGCACCATCGAGGAACACGAAATCCAGGAGATCGGCCGCCGGTGATCGCCCTGGAAAATCATTTGCCGGTGCTGCAGGTTGTAGTGCCGATGTTAATGGCGCCCCTGGTAGTGCTCCTGCGCCCGCGCGGGCTTGCCTGGGCGGCCGCCTCGGCATCCAGCCTGATGTCGCTGGTGATCGCCATACAACTGGTGACCGGGGTGCTTTCAGGCACAGATTACAGCTATGCGCTGGGTGGCTGGGAAGCCCCCTATGGCATTGAACTCCGGGTGGATGACTTCAGCGCCCTGGTGCTGTTGCTGGTGACTGCTGCTTCAAGCATAGCGCTATTGGCAGGCAAGGCGAGCCTGGACCAGGCCATCGAACAACACAGGCAACCCCTGTTTTTCTCGGCCTGGCTACTGGTTCTGGCGGGACTGGCCGGCATCCTGGTCTCTGCAGACGCCTTCAATATCTTTGTTTTCATGGAGATCTCTTCGCTGGCCAGCTACGTCATCGTCGCCGGAGGCACCGACCGACGCGCACTGCCTGCGGTGTTCAAGTACTTGATCATGGGAACCATCGGGGCCACTTTTTACCTGATCGGCATCGGCCTGGTCTACATGATGACCGGCACCCTGAACCTGGCCGACATGGAGTTGCGCATCCAGGAAGTGGCGGACCAGCGGCCGATCCTGGTAGCCGCCGGATTCATTACCGTCGGCCTGGCGTTGAAGGCGGCCGTTTTCCCCCTGCATGTCTGGCTGCCCAATGCCTACACCTACGCGCCGCATGCCGTCAGCGTATTCCTGGCTGCCTGCGCCACCAAGGTCTCGCTCTACGTCCTGCTGCGTTTTGATTTCGTGGTGTTCCAGCAGAACCTGCTGGGGCACGAATTGCAATTCGCAGCGTTCCTGATGCCCCTCGCTGTGCTGGCCATCCTGGTGGGCTCCGCCGTGGCGATGTACGAGTTCAACCTCAAACGGCTGCTGGCCTATTCGTCGGTAGCGCAGATCGGATACATCCTGCTCGGCGCCAGCCTGGTCAGCATCGGCGGGCTCACCGCCAGCCTGCTGCATATGTTCAACCACGCACTGGCCAAGGGCGCGCTGTTCCTGGCTGTGATGGGGCTGGCCATGCGCTTTGCTCAGCTTGATTTGCGGCAGCTTGGCGGTGCCGCCCGGCACATGCCCTGGACTGCGGCCGCCTTGGCCGTGGCCGGCCTCAGCCTGATCGGTATCCCGGGCACGGCAGGTTTCATCAGCAAGTGGTACCTGGTGGACGCCGTGCTCGACAAGGGGGTTCCCGGCCTGGCGCTGGTCGCGGTGATCGTTGCCGGTTCACTGATGGCGGTGGTGTATATCTGGCGGATCGTCGAGGCGCTCTGGTTTGCAGAGGAAACTGAAAGTTCTCAACAAGGCGTCCGCGAGGCGCCTGCAATGATGTTGGCCCTGATCTGGCTGGCTGCGCTGGCCAATATCTATTTCGGTTTGGTCACCGAACTGCCACGCGAACTCGCGACCAGCTCCGCCGAGTCACTGTTGGGGCACCTGCCATGAATCCGCAGATGCTGATCCTGGCTGCCCTGGGGGTGCCGTTGGCCGGCGCCCTGCTGATCGGCCTGGCCGGGCGGTTCAACGATAACCTGCGTGAGGCCATCACCCTGCTTACCTCAGGCCTGTTGATCGCCTGTGTCTGGAGCCTGTTGCCGGTTGTATACCAGGGCGGGCGCCCGGGCGTGGAGCTGTTCGAGGTATTACCGGGAATAGCCGTCGCATTCAAAGTCGAGCCCCTGGGCATGATGTTTGCGGCCCTGGCGTCTGGCCTGTGGCTGGTCAATTCGATTTACTCGATCGGTTACATGCGCGGCAACCGCGAGCAAAAGCAGACCCGGTTCTACGTGATGTTCGCAGTCTCGCTGGCTGCCACCATCGGGATCGCCTTCGCCGCCAACCTGTTCACGCTGTTCCTGTTCTACGAGGCGCTGACACTGTCTACCTATCCACTGGTCTCTCACAAAGGCGACCAGAAGACCGTCAGGTCGGCACGAGTCTACCTGGGCATCCTGATTTCAGCTTCTATTGGTCTGTTGCTGCCCGCCATCATCTGGACCTACTCGGTAACAGGCACCGGCGACTTCACCGCAGGAGGCATCCTGCGCGGTTACGTGGAAGGACCGGCGGTCGGCCTGCTGCTGGGCCTGTTCGTATTCGGGGCTGCGAAGGCGGCGGTGATGCCGGTGCACCGCTGGCTGCCCGCGGCCATGGTGGCGCCGACACCGGTCAGTGCGCTGCTGCATGCGGTAGCGGTGGTCAAGGCGGGCGTGTTCACGATCACCAAAGTCATCGTCTACATTTTCGGTATCGATTTCCTGTTCGCGGAACCCAGTAGCGGCTGGTTGTTCTATGCTGCCGCGTTCACCATCATCGCAGCCAGCCTGGTGGCCTTGCGGCAACAGAACATCAAGCGATTACTGGCCTATTCGACGGTGGCCCAGCTGTCGTACGTGGTGATGGCTGCGGCTATCCTCAAACCACTGGCCGAGGTTGGCGCGGCCATCCACATGCTGGCGCATGCCTTCGGCAAGATCACCTTGTTCTTTGCTGCCGGTGCGATTTACACGGCTTCGAAGAAAACCGAACTGGGGCAGCTGCGCGGAATCGGTCGGCGCATGCCGATCACCATGACCGCGTTCACGATTGGCGCATTGAGCATGATCGGCGTGCCACCGACGGCTGGGTTCGTGTCCAAGTGGTACATCCTGGCGGGCGCCTTCCAGGCCGATAACTACGTCGCCATCGCCACCATCATCGCCAGCACGGCATTGAACGCGGCATATTTCCTGCCGATCGTCTACATGGCCTGGTTCGAAAAGGACAATACCCCGCCGGAGCAGGCACACGGTGAAGCACCCTTTGCAACGTTGCTCGCACTGGGCATCACGGCTGCCCTGACGATTGCGTTCTTCATTTACAGTGCGCCCGCCTATGAACTGGAGGCGCAGCTGGTGAGGGGGCAGCCATGAACCTGAGCAATGACCGGGACAAGCGCATGAAGCGATCCGGGGACGACGCCTGGCTGGCGCGGCCATCCACCATTCGCCTGCTGTGGCGGGTTTTTGCCGTGGTCCTGGCGTTGTCTGTTGGCGCCCAACTGATGTTCAGCGTGAAGGGCTATTTCGGCCTCGACGGCTGGCTTGGGTTCGGTGCGGTTTTTGGCTTTCTTTCCTGCCTGGCGATGGTCCTGTTCGCCAAGCTGCTGGGTAAATTCCTGAAGCGACCGGAAAACCATTACAAGGGGCGGGACGATGATTGACTTTATTCCCCCCGCCATGATCCTGCTACTCGGGGCGCTGCTGATCGGCCCGACACGCGGCGCCCTGCGCACCGCGGTAGTGCTGGTGACACCGCTGTTGACGCTGGCGGCCGTTTGGCAGGTGCCGGACGGAGTCGTGCTGACCCTGCAGTTCCTGCAGTACCCGATCGAGCCGATCGAGGGCAGCCCGGTGCGGCGGCTGTTCGCGACCATATTCGCCTTGATGGCTTTTGGCGGCGGGCTTTACGCCTACCGCCAGGCCAGGTGGTTCGAACTGGCCGCCGCTTATGCCTATGCCGCCGGCGCCATCGGCGTCAGTTTCGCCGGCGACCTGATCAGCCTGTTCCTGTTCTGGGAACTGATGGCCCTTTTCTCGACCGTTGTCGTGTGGTGCGGCGGCTCACCGGGAGCGCGTGCGGCCGGTATTCGATACGCCATCATGCACCTGCTCGGTGGTGTCATCCTGAAAGTCGGTATCGAGGGCGTGATGGTGCACACCGGTTCGATAGAAGTCAGGCCGATGCTGGCGGACAACTTCGACCACTGGATGATCCTGATTGGAATACTGATCAACGCGGCGGCACCGCCGCTGTCTGCCTGGCTTTCAGACGCTTACCCTGAGTCCAGCCCCACGGGTTCTGTTTTCCTGTCTGCGTTCACGACCAAGACCGCCGTACTGGCGCTGATCCTGCTCTTTCCGGGTGAGCCATTGCTGATAGGGATCGGTCTGTTCATGGTCATGTACGGCATCATCTATGCACTGCTGGAAAACAACATCAGGCGCATCCTGGCCTTCTCGATCGTCAACCAGGTGGGCTTCATGGTTTGCGCCATCGGTATCGGAACACAGATGGCGATCAACGGCGCGGCAGCGCATGCCTTTGCCCATATCATTTACAAGGCGCTGCTGTTCATGAGCGCCGGTGCAGTCGTTTATCGAACCGGCCGCAACAAGTGCAGCGAGGTAGGCGGGCTGTTCCGCACCATGCCGCTGACCGCAATCTGCGGCATTATCGGCGCCCTGGCAATCTCCGGGTTTCCGCTGACCTCGGGCTTTACAACCAAAACGATGATATCCCAGGCCGCGGCCAACGAGAGCCTGGTCTGGGTGTATTTCCTGCTGGCCGCAGCTTCGGCTGGTGTTTTCCTGCACGCAGGTATCAAGTTTCCATGGTTTGTGTTCTTCCAGCGTGATTCCGGACTTCGCCCGAAGGATGCGCCGTGGAACATGGCTGTGGCGATGGTGCTGTTCTCGGCGTTGTGCATACTTTTTGGTGTTGCACCCCAGTTACTGTACGAATACCTGCCCTACCCCGTCGATTACAAGGCCTACACCGCCGGCAAGGTCATCTTCTACCTGCAATTATTGTTGTTCAGTGGGCTGGCGTTCTTCCTGTTGCTGCCGTTGATGCGCCGGACCGAGACCATCAGCCTGGATACCGACTGGATCTGGAGGGTCGCGCTGTTACGGACAGCGAAAGGACTGCATGCTGTGCTCGCACGCACGGGCATGGCGCTTCGCAAACTCACCGAAATACAGGGGAAGAGATTCGGCGAGCGCGGCCGTCGACTGTTTGGCGCCGAATCAGTGGAAGGGCGGAGGATGCCTGGCGTGTTTGCCAGGGCCTGGCCCATCGGCACCACGGCCCTCTGGATAGCGGTGCTGTTGACGGCTTACGTGTTTTTCTACTACCTGGACTGATGCTGATGCACGTCCTGATTTCTTCAACCGGGGATTTTTCGGAATGAGACACCTCAATTACAACCACCTGCTCTACTTCCACACAGTGGCGCGTGAAGGCAGTATTGCCAAGGCATCGGAGGTTTTGCACATTACCCCGCAAACCATCAGCGGACAACTCAAGCTGCTGGAAGAATCGGTGGGAGCGCCGCTTTTCGACAGAGTGGGTCGTGGCCTGGTGCTGTCGGAAACCGGCCAGGCTGTGAATCAGTATGCAGACGCCATTTTTTCCCTGGGCACCGAACTGGCCCACTGGGTGAGCCACCGCAGTTCAACCCTGCATGACCGCCTCAACGTTGGTATTGTCAATTCGATCCCCAAGCTGGTGGCGCACGGTGTGCTGCAAGTGGGGCTGGAACTGGAAAACCCGGTCAGAATGGTCTGCCGCGAGGATACGCTGCAGTCGCTGCTGGCCGACCTGGCCGTCCACCGGCTCGACCTGGTGTTGTCCGACCGGCCTATCCCGATAGGCTTCGGCGTCAAGGCGTTCAATCATCTGCTGGGAGAGAGTCCCATTTCGTTTTACGGGCGTGAAGACCTCGCGGCTCGTTACTCGGACAGCTTTCCGGATTCGCTGGATGGCGCGCCGGTGTTGCTGCCGATGACCGGCAGTGCGCAACGCCGCAGCCTCGAGGGTTGGTTCGAAGAGATCGGTGTGACCCCTGAAATTGTGGCCGAGTTCGATGACAGCGCCTTGCTGAAGGCGTTTGGAGAGACCGGGGCCGGCATCTTCCCTGCGCCCACCGCCATTGAAAACCAGTTGGAGTACACCTATCACGTTCGCCTGATCGGGGCAGCGGGGCCACTGAAAGAAACCTATTACGCGATCTCGCCCGAACGTGTACTCAGGCAGACCGCTGTCCGGCACATCACGGACAGGGCTCGTCAACAGCTACTGCAGCTCAAGTAAGCCATTCGATAGGCAATTTAATCATTCGATAAAACCGAAGATTAGTGTCGATAAATTCGACTAGCCCGATCTTTATGAACGGTTAGAATTTCCTTATCAATCGATGAAGGAGTATTGACCGATCATGACCACAATCATTCATTCAAAGGATTTTTCTCTTACTTTAGAAACCCGAGCGCATCTGATGCGCCGGTTCAGTTTCGCGTTGTACCGTTTCGAGGATCAGATTACGCTGACGGAATTCTACTTTAAAGATCTGAACGGCGCTAGCAAGGGCGGCGAAGACAAGAGTGTGCTGGTCAAGATCCGTTTACGCGGACGGCCGCCGGTGGTGATCGAGGCCGTTTCCCATAATGTTTCTATCGCCATCAGCATCGCGGCAAAACGCTGCAAACGGGCCGTCAGGCGCAACCTGAAGTTTTCCCGGCGAATCCGCCACATGGGCCTCAGGCAGCTGCCGACATGAGCGACCCGCGCTGTACAACGCTGCCTCTCGCCCCCGCAAGCGGCACCGGCGGAGGCGGCCTGCAGTCGCTGGTTGAATCCCGTTCATTCAATCACACGATAACCGCGGTCATCGTGATCAACGCCATTACCCTGGGCCTGGAGACCTCGGAATCGGTCATGGCGGTGGCAGGTCCTTTTCTTAATGCCATTGACCGGATTGCGCTGCTGATCTTCACCCTTGAACTCGGATTGCGATTGTGGGTATACCGGTCCCGATTTTTTGCGGATGGCTGGAGCCTGTTCGATTTATCCATCGTCGCCGTCTCCTGGTTACCGGCAGCCGGCGGATTCTCAGTATTGCGCGCACTCCGCATCCTGAGGGTATTGCGGCTGCTGTCCGTTGTGCCGCAGATGCGTTCCGTCATCGGCGCATTATTCCGCGCCCTGCCGGGCATGGGGTCGATCGTGGCGGTGTTGCTGCTGGTGTTCTATGTCGCCGCTGTAATGGCGACCAAGCTTTTTGGAGCGGAGTTTCCGCAGTGGTTCGGCAGCGTCGGCGCCTCTATGTTCAGCCTGTTCCAGGTCATGACCCTGGAGAGCTGGGCGATGGGCATGGCGCGACCGATCATGGAAACCAACCCGATGGCCTGGGCCTTCTTTGTCCCCTTCGTCATCGTCACCAGCTTCACGGTGCTCAACCTGTTTATTGCGCTGATCGTGAACTCGATGCAGATGGTTCACGAGCAGGATCACCAGGAAGTCGTCCAGGCACAGGAGATAGCGCATGATGAACGCGAACAGCTGATGGACATGGTGCGGGAACTGCGCCTGGAAGTCAGGCAATTGTCTGACGCCATGCAGCAGCACACTGGCAGGGAGGCCATCGAAAGAAAGCGTTAAGCCGATGCCATGATGCGGCCGGCCGCCGCCATGCCGCTGAGGAAAGCCCCTTCTACCCGTGACCCATGGCACCAGTCACCAGCCAGCGCAAGTTTCCGGTCGTCGTTCCACAGGGCTCCTTCCTGCAGCGACTGCCCCGCCAGGGCAAAGCGCCAGCGGTGTGCGCTAGCGTAACCCGCCTTGAACTTTGCGGCGCCGGGAAGCGCCCTGACTGCTTCCAGCAACAGATCGCCAACCTCCTCCGGCGAGGCTTCCAGGTGATCTTCCGACCATTCCGGGCTGGCGTGAAACACCCAGGCCTCCGCTTGCGGCCGGCCCGGTCGTGAAGCCTGCCGGGCCAACCATGAAAGGGGTCCGCTATTGACGAAGGCCGCGTCGAAGTCATCGAAAAGAGGCCGGTCAAATACGGCCATCACCGCCCAGCAGGGGCGCATCCGCACATCCGCGAGGGCGCCATCGACGTCGGTGCCGTTGACCAGCTTCCGGGTCTGCTCGGGTGGAATAGCCAGCAACAGCGCGTCTGCGGTCACGCTGTCCCGGCCGCGGGCATCCAGTATCCAGTGCCGCTCCTTGCGCCGAACCGCATCGACGGTCCAGCCAAACCGGCAATCCGGCAGGTCACCGGCCATTTCCGAGCATATGGCGCTCATGCCGGGTACCGCCACGAACCGTTCGGTTGGCTCCGTTTTTTGTTCGACGCCGTCCGCGTCAATGACGGCTATCCGGGGATACCAGGCGTCTACCAGCCCGCGCTCGCGCCATGCGTATACATGGCGCAGGAAGCGTGGATCCCTGGCCGTGAAGTACTGGGCGCCGTGGTCGAAGCGATAGTCCTCATGGCGCCGGGTGCTCATGCGCCCGCCTGCCCCCCTGCCCTTGTCCATCACGATGACCTCGTGTCCCTGGTCGTCGAGGATCCGGGCGGCTGTCAACCCGGCCAGGCCGGCGCCTACCACGGCTATGCGCAGGCGCTTCCCTCCCGCGGGCGTCGAGACGCAACGGGCATACCGGCTGGTGTCGAGCCGCGCAGCGTGGCGGCTGATGGAGCGCTGCCGCACCTTGCCGAAAAAAGGCCCCGGCGGAAACGCGCGGTCGAACTGGCCCATGCACCAGAGCAGGCCGCCGTAACTGTTCGGGTCGTTGCCATCCAACGCATAGCGGTGATTGAGGTCGACCATCAGCTTGAGGCCCCGGGAGGCCCGCTGTGCCCAGGGCAGAAAGCCCTTTCCCCACGTCATGCGCACATTGTTATGCAGCTCTCCGCGGCGGAGCAGCGAACGCTGCGCCAGGTCCCACAGCATGTTGCCTGTTTTTCCACGAGCCAGGGTCTCCCAGTCGAATGTTTGTTCCCGGGGATCAGCCTGCTGCTCAAGCAGCGATTCGCGAGCCCAGCCCGGCAATGCATCCAATGACTCCAGGGCTTCACTGCGGAAGCAGAAATGATGGGAAAGCTCGCGCCAGACCAGCAGCTCATCCAGGAACTTGGCGGCGCCTTCTCCACCCCTGGTGGCAGCGTCCCCGGCAATGCGAAACGGGGAAACGCAACCGTAGTGCAGGTAGGCCGACATTCGGCTGACACCCTGTGGCAGCGCCGCATCGTTGCGCAGCCGGTGATAGCTGTCCAGACCCCGCTCAAGGAACAGGCTCCAGCGTTCATAGCCCGCCCTCGACCCACCCCTGGTATCGCTGACCGCCGGCACCGAATGATCGATTCTGCAGCGGGCGATTGCATCTGGCAAAGAACCGGATAGGCCAAAAGTCTCAAAGCCGACATCACCGGTAAATGGACGCGGCCATTCCTCCCGCTGTTTCCAGCCCCGCTCAACCCGTCGGTCAATTTCCTCCCGCCATTTGTTCCGGAACCGGAATGCGCGGGTCGGGGCTTCTTCGGAAAGCGTCATTGGCAGGATGCAGCTGGCATCGACCAGTATCCAAGGCAGTGCGGTATGCTTTTCCAGGTGGCGCCGGTACCACTGCCGGAAGGGCGGCACAGGGTAGAGTTCACTGACCACCGCGGCGCTGCGTTCGAGCAATTGACTCAATGGTCCCGGCCGGGCTGGATCTTGCGGTAAATGGAAGGCCAGGTGTTGACCCACTGCCGCCAGTTCATCTGCGAAATCCCGTGCCGATTGCAGGATGAAAGAATGGTGGCGGTCGGAGTTGTAACGGTGACGCCCACCCAGGCCCTGGTATACCAACAGGGGCAGATCCAGTTGCAGCGCTACAGAGGCGGCAGTCTCCAGTGCCGGGTTGTCGTGTGCCCTCAGCGCGTGATGCGCCCAGCACAGTACGAATTCACCCTGCCTTCGAGGCCCGGCGTCATTCAGCAGAACGGTCCGCTCGTTCAGTTCAGGGGTCAGTGTCCAGGCAGCCATGTGTAAGTTGAGAAACGATCAGAAAAAGACCGAAAGCACGTGACAGACTACCACTGCCGACGTCAGCCGGATGCGCAGGTCGAGCATCCATGCGGCGCCGCCCGGTGCAGGCAAGAACCAGTCGGCCAGGCCCAGTAGCATGAAACCCAGCAGGAGGCCCCAAACGGCGATATCGGAATCAGGCCACAGCAGGCAGGCAAAAGCCCACAGGCTGGGTATCACCGAAATGACCAGGTCACTGGCCTGCAGGCGTTCAAAACGGGTCGCCACCCCCCAGCGGATGCCGCCGAGGAAAGAAAGGATCACTGCGCTGTAAGCCAGGAATCCCCGCAAGGCAAATGCCGCAACCGCCTCGTCACCGAAAATCTGTACCAGGGTGAGGGCGGCAAAAGGCAGCACACCGGCATAGCCCAGAACCCTTGCTGCGGGCGGAACTACCCTGTTATCGGCTTGAATCATACTTTGTATCACTTATGTACAGTTATTTGTGGTAATATTACTCTCAATACACTTATTGTACAAATATTAAAGCGATGAGCCACGATACCACAATCAACCCTGACGAGTTGGCCTTCTATGAAGGACTCGCCGCATTCTGGTGGGACAGAAGCGGCCCGTTCTGGCCTCTGCACCTTCTTAATGAATTGCGGGTCGCCTGGATTCTGCAACAGGTTTGCGACCGCTTCGGTCTGGAACGTGAATCGGAACGGCCGCTGCAGGGCCTGCGCGCCCTCGACATTGGCTGTGGCGGCGGCATCCTGTCCGAATCCATTGCCCGACTTGGTGCTGACGTAACCGGCATCGACGTGGTGGAGAAGAACATTCACATTGCCAGCGTGCATGCGCGCAGCCAGCAGCTGGACATCGACTACCAGCATCGCACCGCTGAATCTGCCGCTGAGGCCGGTCACCTTTTCGACCTGGTTCTGAACATGGAGGTCGTGGAGCACGTCGCCGACCTGCAGGCCTTCATGGCTTCATGCAATCGACTGACCGCCCCTGGTGGCGCCATGTTCGTCGCCACCATCAATCGCACGTGGCTGGCCTGGCTGTTTGCCATCGTGGGCGCTGAGTACATCCTGAGATGGCTGCCCAAAGGCACCCACAGGTGGCGAGAGTTCCGCAAGCCTGCGGAGATCGAAGCGCTTTTCAGGCAGGGCGGCCTCGAGCTGCATGCCCAATCAGGCGTCGCGGTGAACCCGCTGACCCATGGCTTCCGCCTGACCCGCAACATGAAAGTCAATTACATGCTGATGGCCGCTCGCCCGGGGGGCAACGTGTGATCCGATGGCAACGCAAGGGCAAACAACGGCACCCGGCCCGAACCTGGATGGTTCGCGTCGGTATCGCGCTTATCGCAACGTCGGGCGTCTACCTTCTGGGCGGCATGAGCGGTTTGCTGCCGCTGGAACTGGAAGCGGTGACCTGGAACAACATCCGCATCATATCGGGAGCCATGATCCTCGGCTGCCTGGTAGCAGCCGTCGGTTATGGCAATGAGTAAGCGTAATTTTACCGGGGATCACTACACAGGAGATTTGCAACATGTTCAAGAAATCTGACTTCTTCTTCCTGCTGGCCGTGATGATCTCGTTCTTCGTATCGGGTTATCTGTGGTTCAACGGACAGCGCATGGAAGGAATATTCACCGCAATCTGGGTGCCGTCCATCCTTGGATTCGGCATTTATTTCAAACTCATGGTACTGGGAGCAAGAGACGATGGATGACACGATTCTGCTTTTCACCGGCATCAGTGTCTTTGGCCTGATGCTTGTCGCCATCGTTCTGACCGTGCTGGAGTTCAGAGATATGGATCAGCGTCCGGGTAAGTATGTTTCCCGGAATCCCGAGCGCTCCGAGGATCGCGACTGACCGCAGACGCGATTCTGGGTTAGTATCAGGATTTTTTGACGATGAGGATGCCATGAACCTGGGGCAACTGACCGCTGATCCTGCAATCTACTGGTTTTGCCTTGCGCTAAGCTTGCTGGGATTGATGCTTGCCGTTGCAATGGCCCCCTGGCGGCAACTGCTCACGCATCGCGAACGCCAGAGTGCGCTGGGCTTGGCCATTGTCACCCTGCCCATGCTCTGGTCGATGAGCCCGGGGCTGCCGGGCGGCGTCGGTTTTCAACTGGTGGGGATGACCACGGTCACGCTGATTTTTGGCTGGCAACTTGCGATTGTCGCCGGTTCGATTGCCGGGCTGGTGCTGCTGATCGTCGGCACCTGGCAGGCGGAGGCTTTACCGGTCAACCTGGCCCTGGTGGTACTGGTGCCTGTGTCAGTAACCATGGCTGTACTGGCAGCCGCCAACCTGCTGCGGCGCACCAATCTTTTTGTCTACATGCTGGGCGTGGGTTTCTTTGGCGCCATGCTGGCGCTGATGGCTTCGCTCTGGGTGGGAACACTGCTGCTGGAACCAGACCTGGACCATGCCCTCGTTTTGCTCCTGACCTTCCCGGAAGGGTTTCTGAACGGCACCCTGATCAGCGCGCTGACGGTGTTCTATCCGGATATTGTCAGGACCTATGACGACGTTCGCTACCTGGGTAAACCGAGATAGTCAGTCGACTGGCAGCTGAGCAGCGAGGGGATCGAGCTGGTCGTCCGGACCGGCCTCGAACCGGAAACCCTCAGCCTGCGGAGTAATCGTGCCCGTGCGCATCGGATAGCGTCCGCCCGGCCGGTCCCGGAAAAAAAACCGGAGTGTCTGGCGCACGGTATTGAAGGCCAGGTCGTCCCAGGGAATTTCTTTCTCTTTGAACAAGCGAACATCCTCGCTTTCCGGCCCGGACCGGAAGTTCGGCTCTGTCAACCTTGCCCGAAAGATGACATAGAGCTGATTGACGTGCGGCAGGTTGAACATCGAATATGGCGCCTGAATTTCAACACGTGCCCGGGCTTCCTCCCAGGTTTCACGGACGGCGCCCTGCTCTACCGTTTCGTGCAGTTCCATGAATCCCGCCGGAACGGTCCAGTAGCCCCTTCTGGGTTCGATTGCGCGCTTGCACAGCAACACCGAATCTTCCCAGACCGGCAGGCATCCGGTTACGATTTTCGGATTCCGGTAATGCACCATGTCACACTCAGGGCAGACATGCCGGGGACGGTCGTCGTGACGCGGAACCTTCTCGACCAGTCGGCTGCCGCAACTGCTGCAGAAGTTCATAACCGTTCCTCTAACTGGCAATCGGGACAGTAATAGAGACGGCGGCCGGCGAAGTCTTCGCGCCGAATACGTGCCCGGCAGCCGAAACAGGGCTTCGACGCACGCGCGAATACCCAGAACCTGCCCTCTTTAACCCCTGCAGCGCCTCCGGTGAGCGTTCTGCCGCCGGTGCGATAGGAACGCCTGCACATCCTGATGGTCTGCTCGGCCAGCCGGCTTTTCTCCGCGGCCTCCAGGTCGACCGGGCGGCGCTTCGGATGCAAGCCGGCTCCGTGCAGAATTTCCGAACGGAGGTAATTACCCAATCCGGCAAGAAAAGACTGGTCGAGGTAAAGCGCCGCCAGGCTCCGCCGCATGAATCGCTGCTGATCCAGCCGCTGGACGATGGAATGGACATCGAGGCCCTCATCCAGAACGTCCGGCCCCAGCCGGCACAGGAAAGGGTGCGATTGCAGTTGATCCGGGGTCAGCACCGAAATATCCGATGCGCTGTACAGCAAGGCACTGTGGGCATTTGTATGCAGGGCGACTCGCAGGCTGCGCCGGGTCTCAGGCAAGTCACCCCGCTTGACCGTGAACCAGCGCCCGTACAGTTGATTGTGGCTGTACAGAGTGAGGTCGTTATCAAAACGTGTAAGCATTGCTTTGCCGCGGGTATCCACTGCCTCGACTACAGCCCCCCTGAGCCGCATTTCAAATGGCTTAAGCTCCGTGAAAGCGAACGCAGCCTGCTCGATTTGCCGCCCCACCAGCACATCGGCTATCCGGTCGGCCGCACGGCGGATTTCAGGTCCCTCAGGCACCGGCCTGCTCCCGGTCCCCGCAAAGCAGAGCTGGCACCCGGCTGTCGTACCCGCGGTGTTCAGGCCTGGGCCGCGCTGCGCGCATGAATGTCCTCCAGGATCATGTACAGGCAGGGCACCAGCACCAGGATGATGGCCGTGGCGAACACGATGCCGAAACCCAGTGAGATCGCCATCGGCACCAGGTACGCCGCCTGCCGCGAAGTTTCCAGGATGATCGGGGTCAGGCCGCCAAAGGTGGTGAGCGTGGTCAGGATAATCGGCCTGAAGCGCCGCAGCCCCGCCCAGTGAATGGCTTCAAATACCGTGCTGTTCTCCCTCCGGCGGTTGGCCATGTCGATCATGATCAGCGCATCGTTGACCACCACACCGGACAGGGCGATGACGCCCATGAAGCTGATCAGCGACAGGTCAAAACCCAGCAGGATGTGGCCAATAACCGCTCCGATGACACCGAAGGGAATGGCAAACATCACGATTAAAGGCTGCAGATAACTGCTAAAAGCGATCGCCAGCAATGCATAAACAACGGCCATGGCCAGACCGAATCCGCCCCACAGGGTGGCCGTCGAGTCACGCATTTCGGCCTGGCTCCCTTCAAATGTCCAGGTCAGGCCGGGGTGCTCCGCCCTCAACCGGGGCAGGGTTTCTGACTGGATCGCCTGCAAAACCTGCGAAAGGTTGCGCTTGGGTTCCACATCCAGGCTCACATTGACCACGCGCCGTCCGTTACGCCGGTTGATCGAAGTGAACGCTTCGCCGCGCCTTACTTCCACGACATCCAGCAGGGGCACCTCGGTACCGTCGGGCGCGCGGATGATCAGGTCTGCGAATGACTGGATGTCCTCCCGGTCTTCCTTCGGCAGCTTGACGCGCACTTCGATTTCATCGGTGCCTCGAATCTGCCGCGTCGCCAGGGCCCCGAAGAACGCATCCCTCACCTGCTGCCCGACGTCTGCCGGGGTCAGGCCCAGGTTTCTGCCCTCTGGCAGCAATGAAAAATCGAACTGGGCCTTGCCCTTGTTGTAATTGTCGTTGACATTTACCGCGTCCTCGAACTCGCTGACTCTTTCAACGAACGCTTTACTGGCCGATTCCAGAACGTCGATATTCGCATGGCTCAGGTCAATGCTGAGGTCCTGCCGCCAACCTCCGGGGCCGCGTTCTGCCTCGAAGGTTATCTGGCGTACACCGGCGATGTCGCCAATCTGGTCGCGCCAAAGGGTGATGATCTGCTCGGCTGTGGTGTCGTGCTCATCGGGTGGTTTCATGACGATTTCCACGTCGATGAAGCTGCCACCGCGAACATTGGTCTTGATGCCTTCGGCCACCTCGTAAAGGTTGTGTTCATCGAACATCCGGCGAGTCGATTGGGTGACTTCGTGAGCGACCCTGGCTGCCTGCTCGGGCGTGGTTCCAACCGGCAGCCGGATGCCGGCTTCAATCTCGTCGGCGGCAACTTGCGGCATCATGATCATGCCCATGTGCCCGCTTCCGGCATAGCCGCCGACCACCAGCAGGACCGCCAGGGCCGAACTGAGCGTGATGTAACGATGGCGCAGGCACATGTCCAGGAATCGCCGGTAGTGCGTGTTGACAAAATGGCTGAAAGCCCGGGCAAACGACTGCTGCATTTCGTGCAGGCGCCGACCTGCACCCGTGTGCGGGGTACTGGAGCTGTGCGCGAGGTGCGCAGGCAGGATGTACAGGGCTTCCAGCAGCGAGATGGCCAGCACGGTAATCACCACTGCAGGCAGGGGCCACCAGAATTTACCGGTGGTGCCCGGCATGAACAGCAGCGGCACAAAAGCGACGATGGTCGTGATGATGCTGAACGTGACCGGTTTGGCAATCTCCTGGGCGCCCCGGATTGCCGCTTCCATGTGGCCTAATCCCTCCTGGCGGTATTCGTAGACGTTTTCACCCACCACGATGGCGTCATCCACCACGATTCCAAGCGCGACCAGGAAGGCAAACATGGAAATCATGTTGATGCTGACACCGATCGCCGGCAGAAAAAGCAGGCTCCCCACGAAGGAGATGGTCATTCCCATCATCACCCAGAAAGCCAGGCGAATCTCGAGGAAAACAGCGAGGATAAACAGGACAATACCAATCGCCATGAAACCGTTTTCCAACAGTAGCGACAGGCGTTGTTCGAAATCCCTGGCGGCATTGCCATCGATTCGCCACTGCACTCCTTCCGGCAGCGTGGTTTCGAAGTCAGCCAACACGGCTTGTACCCGTTCTGCGATCTCCAGCGGCGACTGGTCACCAATCCGGTAGACCTCGACTTCGACTGAAGGCTGCTGGTTGAACTGCGAATGGAATCCGGCCTCTTCGAATCCATCGGTAATGGTGGCAATGTCGCCAAGCGTCACCGAGGCGCCGCCTGCTGTGCTGACAATTTCAATCTGCTTGAATTCCTCCGCCCATTGCTTTCGCCCTGACAACCTGAGCAGTACTTCACCGGCACTGGTTTCCACGGAACCGGCGGGCACGTCTTCGCTGGACCGCCGGATAATTGCGGCGACTTGCCCCAGTGTCAGGCCGTACTCGCGCAGCCTATACTGGGGAATTTCAACGTGAGTCACATAATCAGGCACGTTACCCAGCTGCACCTGGGTGATCAGCGGATCACTGAGCAGGCGGTCGCGGAGTTGCTCGGCCAGTTGCCGCAGCGTCCAGATGTCCACGCTTCCATAAAGCCCCAGCGACATGACTTCCCGTTGCTGAGTCAGCAGGCGAACTTCAGGCTTCTCGGTGTCATCGGGAAAGGTGCGGATACGATTGACCGCCTGGTCGATCTCCTGGTACGCCTTCATCCGCTCGGTGGCCGTCACCAATTCTATACGCACCGTGCCGGAGCCCTCGCGCGCCGTCGAGGCGATTTCCTTGATGCCCTGGATTCCGCGGATGGCTTCTTCAACCGGTCGCAGGATGCCTTGTTCGACTTCCGCAGGAGCGGCCCCGGGATAACCGACACGGACCTCGACGATATCCAGCTCGAACTCCGGATAAACCTCTTTCTGCATATTGAGCGCGGTCCAGACGCCGCCCCCAATAAGCAGGATCATCAGCAGGTTGGCGGCAATCGAATGTTGCGCCATCCAGGCAACAGGGCTGAAGGATGAACCGCGCTCCATCAGTGGTGATTCAGCCCGCTGGGTCATTCGGCGTTCCCTTCGCCTTCAAGGCGCAGGCTGGCGCCTTCAAAGACGCTGGCCAGGTTGGTGGTCACTACCTGGTCGCCTGCTTTCAATCCTTCGCTGATGTAAGCGTATTGCTTGTCCAGGAACGCGAGTTCGACACTGCGGATCTCCAGCGCACCCCCGGCCTTGACCCACACCGTGTCGTTCTGGCGCAAGAAATCCCGCGACAGGCGGACCACGTTTTCGATGGGTTTGCCCTCGATCCGGACTTCCACGTACGAACCCACCATCAACGGCGGCAGGTCGGCGGAAGCCTCATCGTGCGCAAGTGGATCGGCGATCGTCAGCAACACACGGGCCAAACGGGTCTGGCTTTCCAGCGCCCCGATCAGGCTGTGCACCCGAGCCGTGCGATACGTTCCTTCCGGCCAGGCGGCGCGATTTCGGACACTGGCCGCGGAGCCCGTTGATTCTGAGCTGTCAGGCAACTCGATCCAGCGCACGTTTGAAACCGGCACCGCGGCCTCGACCCAGTAGAAATCTGTCCCGACCAGTTGCCCAAGGGTTTCGCCCGGCGAGACCTGCGAGCCCACGTTGGCATCGCGAGTCAAAACCTGGGCCGCGAATGGGGCGCGAATGCGTGTACGATCCAGGTCGAGTTGCGCACGCTGGACAGCAGCCTGTGCTGCCTCCACCCGCGCCTGGGCCGTTTTCAGCTGGGGCTCGCGCAGTACCAGGGCTTTGTACTCAGAGGAAATCGTCCCCTCCAGATCCTTGTAGTCGTCTTTTGCAAGATCCTGCCGGCCCAGTTCCAATTCCAGGTCAGCGGAAACCTGGTGCAACTCACTTTGCCGTTCAAGCAGCCCCGCTTCGTAATCGGCCGGGTCAATTTGCAGCAAGGTCTCGCCAGCGTTTACAAAGCCGCCGGGCGTGAACGAATCCGATATGGCGATGATTTCGCCACTAACCCGTGGGCGCAGCGAAATCTCCTGCTCCGGGCGCACCGCGCCCATGGCCGTGATGGTCGGTCGAAACGTGCCAAACTCGACGGCAGTCACGTCCACCAGCATGGCGGTCTGCTTCGAGGCACTGGTCCGCTGAGCAGTCGGCTCGGTCGAGTAAATCAAGATCAGCACGGCGACCGCCGCCAGCAGGACAATGACACAAATTAAAAGTGTTTTTTTCCAATTCACTCGGGGTGTTCTCTCTTTTGGGGACGCGACTCAACGATGATGCCAATTCCGCGTTTCGCTATCTTAGCATTCTTGCTGAATAATCTATACACGATATCGCGAACAAATGAGTATTGTTTGGCTATATTTGTACATATTCTATACGTTCGGGATAGTAATCGAAAAAAGGCCCTGGCGTATGCGGCCTGGAAAAGCCGTTTCACCGGTCGATACAACCTCGCCCGGAATTCAATATCGCTGTTCGTCAGGAACAGCGATACGTCTGGCGGGCGTTCGTCAAGTCTTTCAATGGTGAAAAATAATGATTAATCAATAAGTAAGAAGTCAGATAATGCTTGAAAATTAACACTATATAGGCACATACTAGAATGTGTCAGAAATGTGACGGCGTGAAAAATCAGGGGAATGAGCCAGATCAGCATCGGCATTCTGGAAGACGACAAAGACCAGTCCGACCTGCTCGACCTGTGGTTGGCCGAAGCTGGTTACGACGTTTTCATCAGCGCTACCGGCCCGGATTTCGTCCGGGCCGCCCAGTCCCGTGGTTTTGACCTGATGGTTCTGGACTGGATGGTTCCGGAAATGGACGGCCTGGAAGTCCTGGAGTGGGTGCGGAACCACATTCGCGAGCGCGTGCCCGTGGTTTTCCTGACCACCATGGGCGAAGAAGAGCAGATCGTAACAGCCCTGGAGGCCGGCGCCGACGACTATGTCACCAAGCCGGCCCGCCGGCAAGAACTGCTGGCGCGGGTAGGCGCCCTGGCCCGGCGCAGCGGCCTGATGGACGAGCAGCCTGACACGCTGGAGGTGGGTGAGTTCGATCTTGATCGCAGACTCAGCCAGGTAAAGAAGAACAGCGAGGAGGTCGCCCTGACGGGCCGGGAGTTCGAACTGGCCTGGGTCCTGTTTTCGAACCTGTCGAAAATCCTTTCACGTGAGTATCTGCTTCGCCATATCTGGAACATCAACACCGCGGTGCATACACGCACGGTGGACACGCACGCCAGCCGGTTGCGCAGCAAGCTGGGACTGCGCCCTGAAAACGGCTGGAAGCTCAGTTCGGTGTATCATTACGGGTACCGGCTGGAACAATTGGATTCATAAAAGTACGGGGATAGACCATGGCATCAAAAAAGGACAATACCGACAACGCTGCCGAAGGAAATGTCGATCAGATTCGCGAGATCCTGTTCGGGGGTCACATGCGGGCCTTCGATGAGCGTTTCGAACTGGTGGAATCGCGCCTGGCGAAGGAAACCGAGGCCCTGCGCAAAGCCACCGACAAAAAACTCCAGGACCTCGAGCGGCTCGCAGCGGATATTCGGGAAGAGTCAGCAGACCAGCTGGCCACAGAAACCAACAACCGCGACCTGGCACTGAACAAGTTCGAACTGGCCATGGGCGCGTTCCGGGCCGAGGCCGAGAACCAGATGGCGACAATGGATAAGCGTTACTCCGAGGAGTTCAAGCAGGTGCGGGCTGAATTGAAGTCCATGCACAAGGAACTCTCTGTAGCGCTTGCGAAGGCCGATCGTCAACAAAACAAGGCGGCCGAGTCGCTCGACGCTGGTAAGGTGGCCCGCCAGGACCTGGCCAAGCTGTTCAGAGGCCTGGCCGAATCCATCCATCCGGAGAAGACCGGGCGCGGCAAGTAGCGGCTTGATCCGGGAATCCGGTCCTGCCCATGTCCGAAACACCGAAAAGCGGTTCATCTACCGAAGCGGATGAACTCCGCCGCCTGCGCAAACTGTTGCTGGGCGACCGGGTCGTTTACCTCGACGCGCTTTACCGGCGTATCGAAGACCCGGATGAGCGCACGGAGGACGTCGCGGAAGTGCTTCCGGGCGCCATGGAAACGGTTATCGCTGACCCTGTCACGCAGCCAAAGCTCGAGCGGCCGCTGGTCGAGACGATACGGGGCGCCATCCAGCGGGATACCGAGTCCTTTGCCGAGGCCCTGTTCCCGGTCCTTGGACCGGCTATCCGCCGCGCGGTTGCCGATGCCCTGAAATCCCTCGTGGAGCGGATAAATGCCGCAATCGAGCACAGCTTTACCGTTAAGGGGCTGCGCTGGCGTCTGGAGGCGGCCCGCTCCGGCGTACCGTTCGCGCAGATCGTGCTGCGCGAGACCATGCTGTATGCGATACAGGAAGTCTTCCTGATCCAGCCCGAGTCAGGACTGGTATTCGCCAAGGCAAGGCGGACAGATACACTGGCGCTGGACGAAGATGCTTTCTCTGCAATGCTGACGGCCATCCAGGCCTTCATCCAGGACTCTTTGCAGGTACCCGAGGGCGACAAGCTGCGCGGTGCCGAACTCGGTGACCGCACACTGTGGGTGATCAATGGACCGCAGGCAGTGCTTGCCTGCATCGTTATCGGAACGCCGCCTCACCAGGCGCGAGATGAGCTGATGAGCGGGCTGGAATCCATCCATGCCCGTTTCGGGGACGAACTCGACGGCTCGCCGGATCAGCTGTCTGACAGGATGGGCATAGAAGCCCAACTCGAGGCAATGCTGCTTGGCGAAGTGGCGGAAGATAAAAAGCGTTCCGGAAACCGGCGCGCCTTCCTGATGTGGGGCGCCGCCGGCTTGCTGCTGCTTGCCTTGCTCGGCTGGGGTTCCTGGACTGCCTGGCAACTTCACCGGCAGGAAACCGCTATCGCGAGCCTGTTCGAGTCCGAACCGGGTTACCTGTTAACCGCCCACGATTACAGGGGTGATGAACTGCACTTCTACGGCCTGCGCGATCCGCTTTCGCGGACGCCGGAAGCGGTGTTGAGCGACGCTGGCCGCACCGCGGACGGCATGATATTTTCGTTCCAGCCCTATCAGTCACTTTACCCGGAGATTGTTTTGCAGCGGTTGCGCCAGGCCCTGGGTGGGGAAGGCCTCACGTTGGAACTGGAGGGAGACACCCTCGTGGTCACTGGCTCCCTGGATGCTGCCAGGCGCACAGCACTGGAGCAACTGCCCGGCCTGCATCCACTCGTTGCCTCGGTGGACCTGTCGAGAGCAGGCCTGGATGGTGAAGCCGCCGCTGCACTGGCCCGGCGCGAGCTGAACGCACCGCCTGCAGTGACGATCACTGCAGTTGAAGACCGCCTGGTGGTCTCCGGTACGGACGCCGCCTGGTATGCCGCCGTGTCCGGAAACACTGGTCCGATCGGCGGGTGGGCGCTGGATTACTCGCCGATGCGTGACGTCCTGGCGCGACGCATGGAAAACCTCGGCAACGCTGTCAATGGAAATGAAATCACGTTCGAACGTCTGTTCCAGATGACAACCGCGTCGCGTAGTGGACTGAATCGACTCGCGGAACAGCTTTCAGATCTGCTTGAGCTGTCCAGAGCGCTGGAGGTGCCGGTAACGGTTCGGCTGGTAGGTTTCGCCGATGGCCGGGGTGACGCTGTCCGCAACCGGGAAATCGCGCTTGGACGCGCCGAGGCGGTACGAGAGGAACTGGGCAGGCGTGGCATTGAACTGTCCCGGTTGACGGTAGCGCCGGGCACCTGGCAAAGCGGCCGGCCTGACCCGTCCCTGCGCAAGGTAGTACTGCGGGTTTTGCGGGAGCCTGCCCCATGATCACCCGAAAGGTCTGCCTCCTGGGCGCTTTCGCTGTGGGCAAAACCAGCCTGGTCAGACGCTTCGTGCACGGCGTGTTCGATGAGCGCTACCTGACCACGCTCGGGGTCAAGATCGACACCAAGACAGTGGAACTGGGCAGCGAGACAGTCAAGCTGGTGGTCTGGGACGTTGAAGGAACTGATCCCGGTGATGGCGGGGAATCGGCAGCCCGCTCGCGGATGAAGGCGTATCTGCAGGGCGCCAACGGCGTTCTGCTGGTAGCGGACGGCACACGTGCCTCGACGGTCGATGCGGCCCGGGAAATTCTCGGCGACTTTACCAACAAAAACCCCGACATCCCTGTACTTTTAATGTTGAACAAACACGACTTGTCGGATGAATGGCAGGTCGATCCTCAACAACTGGAGGATTTCCCGGGATTGTCACAATCGTTTACCACCAGCGCATTGTCCGGAGAGCAGGTAGAGGATACCTTCATATGCATGGCTCAACTTTTAATGAGGAAAGATGGATCTTCCGAAGGCCACCGCTGATTATCTGTACACGGAGGTACTCCGCAACACGCATTGCCTGGTAATCACGCTTGATAACGAGCGCTGTGTAACAGATATTTATTGTCCCTGGGGCGAGTGCAGTCTTGACTCACTCGAGCCTGGCGGGCCGTTGCCGGATCCGTTGGACGCTGTGCTGGCGGCCACGCCACCTGACCAGGAATCGCAATGTTATCCCTTCATTTACCTGGACGACGCCACGGTTGTGGATGTGCACGTTGTTGGCCGGGGCGAAGACCGCAAACTGATACTGCGAAACGTCTCCGAATCACACAAGGCCGAACTGAAGTTCCAGCAGAAGGCGTACGAGGTCAGCCTGCTGGCTGAGAAACAGGTCGTACTGAACCGGCAACTCGAGGCCCAGCGCACCGAACTGGAGCGAGCCAACCAGGCCAAGAGCGCCTTCATCGCCTCGATGTCGCACGAGTTCCGCACACCAATCACCTCGATCATGGGCCATGCGGGCCGGCTGTCAAGGGATTCGGCCGCAGAAGGATCGCCAGCCGCGATACAGCGGGCTTCCTGGCACCTGCTGACGCTGGTCGAAAACCTGCTGGAGCAGGCCCGCCAGGGTGAAGGCGAAGTTCACCTGAACCCGGGCGCGATCGAATTGACAACACTTTTACAGGACCTGGATGCGCTGTTTGATCACCAGGCCCGAAACAAGGGCCTCGAACTCGAAGTCTCCGCACCGCCCGGAGGGATCGCGCTGGTGACCGACGAATTGCGCCTGCGCCAGGCCCTGATCAACCTGCTGGGCAATGCCATTCGTTACACGAAGGAAGGCCGGGTTGGGCTGAATGTACAGGTCATTGGTGACAGGCTGGAATTCGCGATCAGCGACACCGGGCCGGGCATCAGTGCCGAGGACCGGGAACGCGTCTTCAAGCCGTTCCTGCGCCTGAACCCGGCCGAGCAGACCGGTGCCGGACTCGGCCTGTCCATAACGCAACACCTGGTGGATGCAATGGGCGGTGAATTGGAACTCGACAGCGAAGAGGGCCAGGGTTCTACCTTTCGTTTCAGCCTGCCACTGGCCAACCCGGAATCCCTGGAGACCGCGAACCGGCTCGAGGGCTTGAGGGCATTGCTGGTCGAAGATGATCCCGACGTGCTGGCGATCCACGAATTGTACCTGGCTGATTTCGGCCTGGTGGTGGACAGTGCCTCAGGGCTTGCTGAGGCTGTTGAGCTCATAGGGAAAGCGGATTATGACGTGGTAATGACCGATCTTTTCCTGGATTCAGACAGCGGTTCCGACCTGTTACAGGCCGTGCGCTCGACGCAGCCCGCGTGCAAGACGCTGTTGTGTTCCGGTGCCGGAACCTACTCCAACTGGCAGGAGTACTTCGGTGACTTCGCTGACGACTTCCTGCTGAAACCAGTCCAGCCAGAGAACCTGAAGGCTGCACTGGAACGTATCATCCCGCATAATCATTGAATGTCCGAATTATCCCCGCAGGCGCAAGAGATGCAGGCTCGTCTCCTGCGACGTTACCTCGACTCTTTCCAGGAAAAGCAAGCTGAACTCGAAGACCGCTGGGAGCAGTTGCAGGCCAGCGACTGGAGCGCCGATTCCCTGGCCCTGTTCAGAACGCCAGTACATCGGCTGGCCGGATCGGCGGGAAGCTACGGATTGATCGAATTGGGCAACGCTGCAAGGCAGCTGGATACATCGCTGAAAACCGTCAACCCGAACCGGGCGCAACGAGATGATATCCAGCGGCAATTCGAGCTCTTGATTTCTGCTATGGCGGAGACCCCAAAAAAAACCTGACCCTCTTCAGCAAAAAAGGGTCAGGCTGGGGGAGTGGGCCTTCCTGGCCCCGTCCGCACTCCCTGTTCATCAAAGAGTCCGCCGGGCCTCCCTGGCCCGGCGTGCCGGGCTTGACTTAGAGCTGCAGGCCCAGTTTCTCGGCAGTTTCGATTGCAATGTAGTTCGAACCATAGGGCAGGCCACTGGCCTTCGCATAGCGGTTCGCGCTTTTCAGCGTCTCGCTGCCCAGTACTCCGTCGATCGGGCCCGGGTTGTAGCCCTTGTCGCGCAGCGCCATCTGCAGCGTGCGGATGTTGGTACCGGTCATGTTGACCTGGCAGAGCACTTCACGCCATGCCATCTTGTCGGTACCCACCTGGGTGCGCTTGGTGACATCGGCGTACTCGGCCGGAATCTCGATGCGGCGCTGCTGGGCAGGCGTGACAATCTTCTGTACCTCGATGGTGTCATACTCGGCCGGAATCTTGATTTCACGCGTTGTGGCAGCTTCGACCATTACGGTTTTCTGAATCGTCCTGTACTCAGCCGGGATGGTAATCTCGCGGGTGGTCGCCGGGCGGTCCACTACCTTGCGAGTGACTGTCTTGTACTGCGCTGGAATCTCGACCAGGCACATCACTTCACCGGTGTCTGTGGTGCTGGTTTGTACCACGCTGGCGCCGAAGCTTGAGGCCGGGCCGCGCTTCCACTCGGTGCGGGCCGGAGACACCACGATCTGCTCAGACATGGTCTTGTAGGTAGCGGGCACCTCCTCGATACGGGTCGACTCCGGACGCACCATCACGCGTTCGCTGGTGGTCTCATAGCGCGCCGGGATGGTCTCCAGCCGCGTCGAGGCTTCCTTGACCATCACACGCTCGGTGACCGTCTCGTAGCGCGCTGGAATGACCTCAACACGCTCGCTTGCTTCGCGAACCAGGACTGTCTCGGTAGTTTGGCCCCAGGTGGCCGGGATCAGCACGCGGGCATAGCAGTGGCCTGGCTTAGCGTTAGGTGGAAACAGGTCACTGCTGCCGGTTGGGGCGGTAGTGGACTGCCCAGTGCCCGCCTGGCTGTCGGACGCTTGCAAGGCAGTGTCCTTCTCCTGTAATTCGCGCTCGAGGCTGTCGATGCGGGACTGTTGGTCTGCGATCAGCGCAGACTGGTCCGTATCAACAGATGCGTTTGCGGAAGACTTGCCCGAATTCCAGTCGGGGGTAGCGCAACCGGCCAGGGCAGCAGTTACTGCGGTGACTATACAGACTTTCAATAAGCTGTGGTTCATGTTCATTCTCTCCTTAATTTCGCGTTTTCAGTGAGTGACCTTGGGCGTCAGGACTTTAGCCTGTGCGACCCACTTGGCCACGACACTGGCGGATGGCGTCACGCGGACCAGCCGCTTGGCGGCGTTTACGTCTGCCATCTTGATCGCCAGGTTTTCGGCATTGCGGTTGCGCAATTCCTTAACGGTATCGACGCCGGCCGCTTCCAGCAGCTCGGCATACTGGCTGGCCACGCCGTTGATGCGGAACAGGTCGGCCATATTCACACAGCGCAGCAGCTGCTTTTCGTTAATGCCCGTATCGGCGGCCAGCGCTCTGCGGCCGGGTTTTGAGCAGGCGGTGTCCAACAGCTTCTCGACTGTAAAGACTCCGGCTCTGCGTAAACTTGCGCCGGTTTTCGGGCCGATGCCTTCGATGGTTTCGATGCTCTTGCTCATGATGTTCTCTCCTCCAGTGTTTGTGGTTTCGTTTGAGCGGGTAGCCAAATAGTAGGAGGAGGCCGATACAACAAACAACACCAAATCCCGAGGTTTTACAGTCGTTAACAATTGCCCGCGACAGATTCCCGATTGAAAATGCCGTCACCCTGCTGTGTGGGGACATCAACCGGCAGTCGATGTGTAGTAGTATTATTTTCCATGCGATTTCACCCCTCTCAATACCTCCTCGCACTGGCAATAATGCAAAAACTCCTGGCAAAAGGTTCCGGGGGGGCTGAATCCGGCAATGCTCATCCTGATCTATAACCGCATGTTTCAAGAGCCACCACGGTTGGATGGCACAGACAAGTACCCACAAATTGAATACACTGAGGACCGTCGGCGAATAAATGAAGCCGACGCCGTAATCTTTCATCTACCCAGCCTCGACCGCCTGTTTTTCCGGCGCAAACGGGCAGGCCAGGTCTGGGTGGCCTGGTTCATGGAATGCGAACAGCATTACCGCCGCTTGCGGAGTGAACGGTTCATGAGCCGTTTCGACCTTGAGATGAGTTATCACCAGGATGCGGACATCATGGTTTCGTATATTCCCGAGCCACTGCGCACCATGCAACCGAACCCTCTGATCGCGAAACGCCATGACCACCTCATGTGTTCTTTCATCAGTGGCCGTGCTGATCGTAGCGGTCGTGTTGCTTACCTGAAAGAACTATCCAGACTTATCGACATCCATCAGTACGGCCGGCGCGGCGACCGGGTGATACCCAATGACAAGGGGCTGGAAACGAAAATGGAACTCTGTTCCCGTTACAAGTTCACATTCGCTTTTGAAAACGCCATCGCCCCTGACTACGTGACGGAGAAGTTTTTTGAGCCGTTGTTGGCCGGTTCGGTTCCTGTCTACCTGGGGGCACCCAACGTGGAAAATTTTGCACCGGTCGAGAACTGTTTCATCAATGCTGCAGACTTTTCCGGCCCGCAGGCGCTAGCAAACTACCTGCTGGAACTGGATCGCGACCAGGACGCGTTTCAGCACTGCCTCAACTGGCGGCAAAGACCTTTCAAACCCGGCTTCAAAGCCCTGTGCCAGCAATGCCGGCCACAGCCATTCGAATATCTTTGCAGGATCATGTCGGAACGCCCGGCTTCTGCCGCCGGGTAAATTGCACTGGGCCTGGCCCTCCAGCGACCTTACTCGGGCGGAAGCAGTTCCAGCAATCGCTTATCGCTTGTTCCGGATTCGGGATCGCTGATCGTCAGCGACAGCAGGCCGTCCGGCACGTGGTCGGAGCGAAATGCAAGCTGAACACGACCGCCTGGCGCCGGCCTGGCTGACCAACTCGCAAGTTCATCACCTTGTTCACCCAGCAGGCCAAGCTCCAATACCTGCGCGTTGGCCATCCGTGATGAGACTTCCACATCCAGCACCAGTAACGCCGGGCCCGGCATCTTGCGAATACGCACATCGGGTGTCGCAGAAGGCGCCGAGCGCATGATATCCAGGGGAACGGTCAGTACGCTGCCCACCGGCTGGCTCAACGTGGAGATTTGCGACTGGAGTTGCGTATTCTCCATCTCGGAATGCCAGAGAAGCACCCCCGCTCCGGCGGCCAGCAAAATCGATGCCGCCATGGACAAGGTCCGCACGTTCAGCAGCTGTTGCCGGCGAGGAGCATATGCACCTGTTTCATCGGCAACACCGGCATCCGACAGCTGTTGTTCGATGTCCAATACGCGCCGCAGTGAGAGTACGCTTTCCAGAGCTTCCTGTAATTTGGGCGATTCCAGCAAATCCGTTTCGAATGCCATTGTCTCTTCGGCATTCAGTTGCCCCTTTACATATAAATTTACGCGTTTCGATTCCATTACCAATTCACTCATCCAGAAGTCCTTCGAACAGGAAAGCTCTCAGTCCTGGCTGCTGATTGATCAGCTTGCGCATGCGCTGCTTTGCCCGGTACAGAACACGGTCGAAATGTGCCGAGGAAAGACCAAGGTCGCGGCATATGGCCTGTTTGTCATCGTCACTCAGGTAAAACCTCCCGAGAATTTCACGATCCCGGCCAATTGCCAGTTTTTTCAGCACACCCTTCAGCAGCGCACGAGCCGCATCAAAATCAAGCTCCCTGTCTTGTCTATCTATATGTGGAGCATTCAGGCCAATTATCCCATCTGGCGAACGAACAAATCGCCTCTCCTTGCGAAAGTAATCGATTGAAATGTTGACGGCCACGCGATTGATGAAGGAAGCCAGCTTCGATGCATCCCGCAATTCCCGGGCACGGAGCTTACGGATGACAACAACGAAGGTGTCCTGGCCCAGGTCTTTTGCAACCTGGGGATCACCGGTGCGCTTGAGCAGGATCAGGCGGACACCCCTGGCGTAGCGGGAAACAAGCTCAACCTCGGCTTGCCGGTCGCCGCGCTCAATTCGCGCGACTAATCCGGCACCCTGTCCTTTAGTTTGTTCGACGGGTTGCGGCACCAGCAACTATCCCCGTTACACTGTCCTTAAAGTTAGACTATTGACCGATCCTTAACAAAAAGCAACAAAACAAAAAAGAACACCAGGGATATACGACTTGAAAATACGAATGCTCGCAACCTTTGTGCCGGGATTACCCGGCGACTTACCGGTACTCCGAGGGGTGCTGGCCCTGCTGGCTATCGTCGTTCTGACCCTTCCAGCCTGTGAGGGCAGGAAGCATCCGGAACCGGTTTTACTGAATACATACACTGACGTGCCGGTCGTTCCCAACCAGCCCATGAACTTTCCCCTGCCCAGGTCTACCAAGCCCATCCTGGTCGAAATTCTGAATTCCGAGGCTAAACTCGACTCCCAGGTGATCCTGGCAAGCTCCGAAGTGACCAGTCACGTTCGCTTTGAATTCCAACGCTCGGTCCCGATTTTTCATTACGTCGATCCGGTCCATGCCGATAACGCTCCGAGCCTTCTCATCAAGCCGGTTCAGGCTCCCCGCGAGGCCCGCTTAAGCGTCAGGATATACGCCCTGCCCAACCCCGATGGCGGCAATCGAAACCTGGCCGAAGCCTGGAAGGACCTGGCTCGCGGTCAACAACTCGTCGGAACCATGGATCAGCAGGCCTGGATACCGAACCTGTCAGCACTCGAGTCCGCCCGCAAACGGTTTGACCGTCTGAACCTGGACATCAACGCATTGTGGGCGGCTTACCTGAAGGCCTTCACTCTGTATTTCCCCCTGTACCGTTACAGTGAAGCCGCCGGTAGCGCGAACCTCCTGCTCGAAGAAATCGACGACCTGGAACGGAGCGGCATGGCCCCGGACCAACTGGACACACTCAGGGTGCTGACACATCAGCTCGCCGGACAGATCCTGCTGGAGTTTGACGCACGTGGTGATCAGCAGCAAAAGCAATCGCGATTTGAGATCGCACGTGAACACTTCAATGCCGCACGGTTTTTGGCGGAATCCTCGGGAATGCAATTTGAAGAGACCTGGGCGATCAACAACCTGGGGATTTCCTACTACTACGAGGATCAACTGGATCTTGCCCTTGAGCACTACGCCCTGGCCCTGAACCAGTCGGAATCGTCACAAGACGCTTACCTGATTGCCCTGATCGGCAGCAACATGGCTGTTGAGCAGCAGCGGCGCGGACACGTCAACGAAGCCGTGCATACCCTGCAACGCATAGAGCATGCGCCTGCCATGCGGGACAACCCGGTGGAACGAGAGCATGTGCTTGGACTGCTGGGCCATTACTACCTCAAGCTCTACCGGTTCCCCGAGGCCCTGGAGGCATTGAACGAGGCGCTGTATTGGTCGGAATTACTGGAATCGAGCGAATCCCGGGGGCGCAACCGCTTCAAGCTGGGCCGAGCCTATCGCGAAATGGGGCAAACGGAAAAGGCAAGATCCCTGGTGCAGAAGGCGGTCCCTGACCTTGAAGCAGTGCAGGATCTGCGGGAACTGAGTAATGCACATCAACTGCTTGCCGACCTGTATCGCGCCAATGGAAATTACGAGGCCATGCTGCATCACCGGATGCTTGAAGGAGAAGTACTGGACACCGAGCGCGACCGGGCAGACTGGCTGTTCAGCCGGGCGGAAGATGCATTGGCTCAAAACCAGAAAAGCCTGGCTGTCGAGGGGTTTCGCGACAGCGCCAGGGTTTATGGTGAGGCGGGATTCACCAGCTGGTCTGACTTTGCGACGCTCAGTGCCTGTGCTGCAGGGATCACACCGGAGCACACCGCACTGTGCTCGATTGAGCAAGTTCGGCCGCGGTACCAGGAAATTCGCAAAATACAGGCATCCGCACCGGCCTTGCAGGCCCGCTTTGACTGGGTTCGTCTTTTGACCTCACAAGGTGAACAAGAGGCCGCGCTACGAGAGGCCAGGGACCTGGTCGATTCAATCCAGTTCTACCGCCAGGTGTTGCCAGGCGTACTGGGCGCCTGGTACTGGGATGCCCGCCAGAAGATTTTCACCCATTATCTTCAGCTCAAGCTGGACCTGCCCGGTTCGGCCAACAGCAGTAAGACTGACGCATTACTGGCCCTGGACCGGTTGCGAAATTCCGCCCTTAGGCCGAATCCCGGCGGGGAGTCCGGAGTTCTGAACGATTCGAAACCGCTTGATTCCAGTGATTCCCTGGTAGAAGAAGCTCAGGATGGCGGCGCTGGTTCCATCCGTTCACTACTGGCATTGCGGGACCAGGCCGAGACACCAGAGGAAGCAGTCCGGGCACAAAGACTGATCGATCGCGAACTCATCTTGCGCAGACAGAGCGCCTCCGGGAAACCGGCAGTCAGCGTCACCGATTTTCTGTCCCAGCTACGCACGCTGCCGGATGACTGGAGCGTCGTTTCGTATTACCTTGCAGGACCTGATGCACTGGCCTGGGTAGGTCACAAGGCAGGACTGCAACTGGTGGACCTCGGACCATCGGACGCAATCCTGGAGCTCATCAACCGTGTGAGAACCGGTTTAAGAATTTATAACCAGCAATCGCTTGACTCGGACCTTGCAGCCCTGGGCGAAGCACTTGTCAGCCCCATACTGCCGCAGCTGAAGTTCAATGTACTGGTCTCAGCCGGTGGCGGCTTGAGCGACCTGCCGCTGGAACTTCTGCCCATCGAAGGACACCCGCTGATCGAAAATCACCAGGTGATGCACATCCAGTCGATTCAGAATATTTCCCGGTCTGTTAACACGGCAGATTCAGCTGTAGTTCCCCGGCAGATCTTTCTTGCGGGAGATCCAGGCGCCGGCCAGAGCGCCCAGGGCGTCCTGCCCGGGACACAACGCGAGCTGCAGGCGGTGAGGGAGATCTTTCCAGCTGCAACGACCGTCATCCACAGGCAAGACACCCTCGACGTTCAGGTTTTCAGAGGCGAGGCGTTCCGGTCAGCGGACATTGTCCACCTGGCCAGTCACGCCCTGATCGACCGGGAGTACCCGGAACTGTCCCGGCTGGTGTTGTCGCAAGGCACAGACGGCGAACCGGCCTTCCTTACGCCAGCAGATATCGACGGCACACCATTGGCCGCCCGGCTCATCGTACTGAGCGCTTGTGAAACTGTCGGCCTCAACAGCTTCGAATTCGACAACCGCATGGGCTTTGTAACCCAGCTATTGCAACAGTCAGAAGCACTGGTCATCGCCAGCCTCTGGCCAGTTTCCGACCGGGTCACCAGCGAATTCATGGAGACTTTCTACCAACTGCTGGCCGTATCGGGTAACGCACCAGAAGCACTGCGGTCGGCCAAGCTCCTGTACCGGCGTAAGGCCGGCCCTGAAAACAGGGCCTGGGCCGCTTTCCAGTTGTTTACCCACTAAGCCGCCGGATCGGTTCAATCATAACCATGCGCATGGCCCGGATGAGAGGCCAGCAAACCCTGCTCAGCCAGCGTTGCCAGCTCTTCGCTTATCCCGATTACAGCAAAGGGCTGTGGAAAACGGATATTGATCTGACGCTCTTTGACGACACCGTTTGGGTTGCGCATCAGGTCACCCATCTTGACCACTCGGCTGATTTCGACCACCAGGGTGGTAGCGCCCTTACGCCTTTGAATGGCGCCCAGCAGGATGGTCTGGCCGTTGATGCACTCGGTTTGCCAACTGCCCTTCCAGGCCTTCCACTTGGCATCCGTAAGTTCCACCGCAAAATCTCCGGACTTGCCATCCAGCGCAATTTGGATGGTTTCGTTCGGGTCCAGCACGCTGGTGGGAAAACCATTGTCCTTGTAAAACACCGTCCAGTCGCCCTCCAGGGCAGACTCGCCGCAGTCCGCCAGGGCAGAACCACAGAGCAACAACAGCGAAAATCCCAACACAAATTTCAAGTTTGAATGAATCATTAAACTCCTCCGTTCAAGATAATTAATTATGTAATCAGATACTTATTGCTTTAAAAACCACGTCCTCAACGCCATCATCCAGCGGGAGGCGCGCGCGGTGCTTGCCCCTTGCGTGACCTTCTGAATTCAGTTGCGTTGCGTGTCACTCCACCAGAACCTCGCTGTAAAATTCGCGGATTTCCGCCAGGTCGGTCTCCGAAAGATGATCCCGCTGACCTACGTACGGCGCCGATTCCGCAAAAGCCGGTTTTGGCCGGAACGCGTATTCACCCGGCTGCGCCAGGTCCGACGGATACAAATGCATGATGGAATCGAAATCGTAGGGCCCCTCATTGCCCAATTCCCGGACCTGGAATTCCGCTTGGTACTGAGCAGGAATGGCATCGGGAAAAACGTCGATATACCGGTCGCGATCAGGATGCTGTTGTTCATGCGCCCAACCCAGAGCATGCTTTATCTCGTGCGCGACAACCATCGGGTTGTGCCAACTCAGTATGCTGAGTAATTGACACCCGCCCTGGCGTCCGACGAATGAAAAATCGTGGGCGCCGTCGACAACGTACACATAGTCGGTGTCTTCGGGCGCGGCTGCGCGGGGCGTGCATTGGAGAGCGGACCCGCTCAGCAACAGTTTGCAGGCCGACTCGAAAGTGGCAGCCATCGAGGCATCTTCTGCCACACCAGGAGAGAATTCGTAGACGAAGCGGCCGTTCAGCCAGGGATTACCTACAGTTGGGTCGGTTTCATGACAAGCGGACAGGGCAGACGCCGGCAGGCAGGCCATTACAGCCACCACCGTACCCATGTACCCAATGCCCAATCGCCCCACTCGCCACCTCCACACCTGGGAACGGAAGGTACGCGGCAAAGGTGTGGCAAGTGTTCTTACAATCCCAGTCGTACCGTCCGTCCTTGAACCGCTATCTTGTGAGTGTGGGGAAGTTTGGATTTCTCTCAAGTGATTGCTGGGAGAAAAGCAACTTCATACTCACATCCAGAGTGTAATTCGTTGAAACCGGCCCCCTGCCGGCAGTAGGAGCGTGCTATGGCCGAGGAAGCCAGGAAACGGATCGTAATCTGCGCAGATGGAACCTGGAATGACCCCGAGGATGAAAACCCGACCAACGTGCTGCGAATGGCACGCGCTATCAAGCCCATTGCAGGCGACAAGAAAAAGCAGGTGGTTTTTTACGATTGGGGCGTGGGCTCGTATTACGCCAAGGTGCGCGGTGGTGCGGTCGGCCTGGGCATCATGAAGAACATCCAGGATGGTTACCGCTTCATCGTCCAGAATTACCGGCAAGGTGACGAGATTTACCTGTTCGGCTTCAGCCGGGGCGCCTACACCGTGCGTTGCCTCAACGGCCTGCTCAACAATTGCGGCATCCTGAAACGCGAAAAAGCCAGGATGATCCCCGAGGCTTTCGATTTCTACAAAAAACGAACCGCAAAACCCTCCTCCCCCGCCGCAAAGCAGTTCCGAACGTCACACGCCTACGGACCGGGTCGCTGCCCCGTAAAATTTATCGGCGTGTGGGACACCGTGGGCGCGCTGGGCATTCCGACCCGGGTACTGGCATTCATGGAACAGCAGGATCTGTTCTTCGATGCCGAACTCGGGAGCAACGTGGAGATCGCACGCCATGCCGTGTCAATCGACGAGCGCCGTGCCGATTTCAAACCCACGCTCTGGGGCAAAAAGGAAGCCATCGACATCCGGCAAGTCTGGTTCGCCGGGGTCCATTCAGATGTGGGGGGCGGTTACGACCCCACGGACGACGGTAAAGTCCTGAGCGATATTCCTTTGGCCTGGATGGCACGGGAGGCGAACGACGCCGGCCTGGAGTTCGAATCGCACCTGTACTTCAAAACCAAGCTGGATTTCAAAGCGCCGCAACACAAATCCTACAAGAGTTTCTACAGGGTCCTCGGCAGTCATCGGCGCGAAATTCCGAATGATGCCGTTATGCACAACTCGGTGCAGAAACGGTTCAGGAATACAGACTATGAACCGAAGCATTTGAAGGCCTGGCTTGATTCACGGGGTGGGCAGTGGGGGGAGATTGAGGATTGATGTCGCTGCTCAAGTGCGACCAAACAAAACCCTCAATCCCCAAACTTCCCCTTCATCCAACGCGCCGCAAGCACCAACCCAATCGGCGTCACCATCGCAATCAGCCCATACCATAGCCACATCGCGCCGGAGTTCATCACTCCGGTCTCGGGCACGTAGTGCATCAGGAACCAGCCGGCGTACAGGCCGGTGATCATCTTGGTCAGGAACCACGGCAGCCGCGCCACGCCCAGGTAGGCGCCCATCCGGTCCTGGGGTGCGGTCTCGGCAACGTATTGCAGGAACCTTGGCTGCCAGATCGCCTCGCCGAAGGTCATCAGTACGATGTAGGCGCCCAGCATCGGCACGCTGGGGCCGAAGGCCAGCAGGAAGGTGGGCGCCGCCATGATCGTGGTCCCCACCACCATCAGTTTGTAGACGTTGGTTTTGCGCGTTGCAGCCGCGACGATCGGCACCAGTAGGAAGATCAGCAGCGGATTGAAATTGACCGCCACTTCGAAGTTGGCGCCCAGCCAGGTCCCTTCATAGGCCCGCTTCACGTACAGCGGCAAGGTCAGGTACTGGTGGGCGAACAGCGTCTGCACCGGGATCAGGATGAATATGAAGAAGGCGAAACGCGGATCGGCCATCGGGTGCTCTCGCAGCCACATGAGCACGCTCTGGGACAGGCTGAGGCGCGGGCCGGCAGCCCTCGCATCAGGCTGTGAACCGGCATCCATCTCATCCACCTCATCCGCCTCACCCCGCGCAGCGCGAGCGTCGGCAACGGCGGTATCCATGGTCCGCTTGTTGAGAATAACAGCAGTAATCAGCAACGCAACCAGGGTCATTCCGGCGAACACCCAGTACAGTCCGCCGATCCCGATCGCCCGCCGTGCGGGGCCCAGGAACGACAGCAGCCATCCGCCCAGGTTCATCAGCGCATAGAGCATTGCAAAGCCCATTGCCGAGGTCTTGGGGGTGGTGACCTGGCGCACGATGGAATAGGAAGCCGGTTCGTACAGGCCGTAGCCGGCCAGGATGATGGCGATACCGCCCAGCAGAGTGAGAAACGCCGGCGATAGCACCCCCTCGGTGGAGAGGCCGAGCGTCCCGGAAGAGGCCAGCACCACCCGGCCGATCAGCAGCAGGCCGAGCGCGAGCAGCAGCCCCTGGCGCGTACCCCAGCGGTCCACCAGCCCGCCCATCAGGAACTGCGCAAACGTGATGCCGCCGGCCAGGAAGGTGACCACCCAGCCGGCATGGATTTCGTTGGTGCCGATGTTCTCGATGCAGAAAATCACCAGGTAGTTCAGGATGCCGAAATACAGGAAGCCTTCTATAAAATACTGCAGGTTGTTCCCCCATAGCGGCCGCGGAGCGCGCGCGGCATCCACGAAGGGCTGAACGATCTCTCGCAGGGGACTTTGGCTGGTTTGCTCCGTTGCGTCGGCTTCGTCTGCCATGCGGCACTCCTCGGGATTCGATCTGCACAGGCAGCATCGGTTAAGCTACCGTCGATGTCAATGAGGCTTTGTTATCCTGTACAAGCCCAAAGCCAGCCACGGGAATCCGAACGATGAACGATAGAGTTTACGAGGGTATCGACAAGGATCCGGAAGGCGCGATGAACCCGACCGGCAACATCATCCGTGATGCCTGGGTTTTTGGCCTGATCCCCGAAACCGAAACTTGCGAAGGGTGGAACACGCGGGGTATCGAGGCCCTCTACGAACAAGTCACCCAGGCCTGGGAACCCTATGCCCACATCCCTTCCAGGCTGCCTCCGGAATTACTGGAACGCCACCAGCGAATTTATTCGGCCGCGGTGGAGCATGCCAGGAGCCTGGGCTGGGATCCGGACGGCTCGCTCGAGCAGGAAAACTGAGGGCCAGGTGCCGGGAACCCGGGGCGAAACGTTTTTCAGGCCGGACCAGCTGGCGTGTGAGCGGCTGACCATCCCGGCTGCCTTGTACAACGCCTGCCGTCTCACGCTTAGCCGTTGCAGCAATGTCCACGCGTTTGTGCCGGTGCGCAGCATGCAGATCATGGCGGTCATCGACCGCGAAGAAGTCATTTTCGTGGACAGCCAGGATTACGCCGTCCAGGATGGCGAGGGGGGCAAGCTGATCTGCCTGGCCTGGGCGTTTCGCCACGAGGCAGGCCGTGACGACCTCACCGAGCCCGCTCCGATCGAGTTGAAATACTACCGCGAGGACGCGCGGCAACTCCACAACCGCCTGGTCGGTGAATTTGCGCAGGTCCTGGAACTGATGGCGGAGCGCCTGCTAACCGAAGACTGCGCGCCACGCGTCAGTAAGGTCGTGCCGTTCAGGAATTGACGACCGGCCAAATATGCCCTGCTGCTGCAGTCGTCTATCAGAAGAATTTCTTGGCGATATCCAGCACGTCGTCGATTGCGCTGCCGTCTCCGTCCTGGTCCAGCATTGAGGCCAGCATGCCCTGCAGGTCGCCTCCGCCGGCCAGTTGCTGCGCCTGCCGGCCGCTGTCGGTCTGCTTGCTGAGCGTCCCCATCACCATGGTCGCCACCATCGGCAGCATCTGCTTGACAAGGTCTGTGCTGACGCCGCTCGTTTGTGACGCCTGGGCAGCCACATTGCGGCTTACGTCCTTACTGCCCAGGATATGACCGAGAATGTTGTTGCCGTCCGCGATCGCATCTGTCGAAGTGGCCGCAGCCGGATCGTCAACGTAACGCTGATGACCACCGTTTTGCAGGGCGCCCAGCAAAGCCTCCAGCCCGCCTGCTGAAGAGGCGTTACGCTTCAGTCCACCGCCGAGAGCCGGCACAACGCCGCCCAGCACTTTTTCCACCTGGGAACTGTCCAGACCGAATTGATCTCCCAGTTTTTGTATGCCGCCTGATCCGGAGGCGCCCATCAGGGCATTGAGTAAATCCATGTTTACCTCGCAAAAAAAATCAATGAGTGGTTCCACCATTCTCGCACGTAGCTCATGGAATGCGGTCGGAAAACCAAAAGTTTTAACAAAGTGTTACCAAAACCCTGGAAACGCCAGAAAACGCAGGAAGTCCCTAACCTGTCAGCGCGGCAAATACATTCGGCAGCCGCTCCGGCAGCCGCTCGACGTTATCGACGATTGAGTAGTTATTCTCGCCGAAGATCCGCGAAACGTAGCGGTCGGCGGCCGGGTCCAGCGTCAGGCAATAGGTGTAGATGCCCTGCATGGCAAGTTCCTCGACAGCCTTCCTGGTATCGTGACGAAGGTATTGGGGGTCGCGTTCATCGATATCCGCCGGCGCACCATCGGTCACCAGCAGCACCAGGCGTTTTTGTGCCTGTTCCTGGGCCAGGTGCCAGCCGGCATGGCGCAGCGCAGCGCCCATGCGTGTCGACAGTCCGCCTTTCATGCCCGCCATGCGCGACTTGGCATCGTCGTACGACTGGTTGAAGTCCTTGAAGCGATAGTACTGCACGTCGTGACGGCCGTCGGACGCGAAACCGTGCACCGCGAAATTGTCGCCGATCGAGTCGATCGCCCAGGACAGCAAGCCGGCCGATTCGCGGGTCAGGTCGAGAATGCTCGGCTGGTCTTCATAACCCTCTTCACCCTCCTTGATATCGCCGATCTTCTCATTGGTGGACTCAGACAGGTCCAGCAGAACAACGATGGAAAGGTCGCGGACATGGCGTACGATGCGAATGTTGATTCGCGGGTCCGGCATGACACCCCGGCGGATGTCGGTCATGGCGCGAACGGCCGCGTTCAGGTCGAGCTCCTCACCTTCTTCATAGCCACGCCGGCGCACGATGCCCTGGGGCTGCAGCGCATCGATCAGGTGGCGGATGCGCGAGGCGACCGGTTTGTGCTTGTCCAGTATCCCGTCCATGATTTCGGGATCGCCCTTGCCCTGGCGGCGTTCGATTACCGTCGCCCAGTCAGGCCGAGACAGCTGGACCTGGTAATCCCATTCGCCGTAGTGATACGGGTCCGAAACCGGCTCCACGCCCTCCAGTTCGTTATAACTTTTCGTCGTCTCGCAATCGTCTTCGTACGGGAACAGCTCGGTTGCGAGCACCCAGACTTCCTGGTGGTTGTCGATCACCAGCTCGGAATTGATCTCGTTGACCATCTCCATCACCGAAACGTACTTGCGTACCGATTGCTGGCTGGCCGGCAGGTAGTCGATGCCCTGGGTTTCGAACATGTTCTCGGCGAAGTCCCAGAAGTAGCGGTTGTCATCACGGTACGGGATCGGCCAGTCCGACAACACACGCACCGACGGAATCGTTGCATGCTCTACCACGCGGTTGTAGAAATTCACGCCGGCCATCCAGGAAATGCGCGGGTCGTGTGGATTCTTCTTCAGTTCGGCTTTGAAATTCGCGGCTACTTCGTTGATGAATTCGGCGCGGTCGGTGTAATCCGGGTCCATGATGGTGCGAGTGGCGCGCAGCATCAGGTCCATGGTTTCATGCACTTCCCCGGTATCACCACCCTCGCTCAGTGCAGCCATGAGAAAGGACAGCCACAGCTTGCGCAAGCCCGGAAACTCGCTGTACGCGAGGTATTCCACGCGCGCATCCTCGAACAGTTCGATAAAACGCATCTGCGCCTGGGAAAGTTGCTCGGCGGAGATGGGCTCACGGGTGAACACCATGTGCGCCGCGGCATGGGCGGTTGCGGCCCGGTAAATTTCCATGCCGTCGATGCCGTGGAACGGGTCGTAGGCATCCGGAACGTGTATCTGGAAATCCTCGATATAGGGCTTGAGGCCGCGCCGTGATTCGTAGTCGCCCGCTGTCGGGCGCATGAAAAACGCCCTGCCCCACAGCGCGCGCAGGTAAAAATTCAGCTTGCGCTGATTGTCGATGAACAGGGTGCCGCGGCGTTCTTTCTGCAACACGCTGCGCGAGGATTCCGACTGCAGGGCGAAATAGCTCATCTGGCCGTCGAGATCCCGCTGGTGGGCCTGGGCGCCCCACAGGGCCCAACGGCGCAAGCCGCCCAGCGTCAGCTTAGACAGCAGTTCGTCCATGTTTTCCATCATCGGGCGCAGGCCACGCGGCGCCTTACCGGCCAGTTGATGGAGTAGCTTGAGGTAGCCGCGCAGCACGTCCGCGTCGCCCAGGCGCTGTGCGGCCAGCGGCATCATCGAGAGCATCAGGGTGACGACACTGCCGGAGGTGTGGGACGCGAGTTTCATCATCGATTCGACGATATCGGGCACCACGTCCTCGCCGACTTCCCTGGCCACCCCGGGGATTTCCTGGACGTAGGTCAGCACCAGGTCCTGCCCGCGGTTAAGTGCGCACATGGCGCGCATGCCTTGCAGGTAGTTATCCAGGCCGCGCGCCGACATCACGCGCTGCGCCTCGTGGTAGGACGAATCGAGCGCCTCGGCGTGCTCGTGTTCGTTTTCGTCGAGGCAGGCGACGTAATCCGAGAAATCGATGCTCATGACTCTGCGTTCAGCGCTCTGCTGCATGCAGCTCTCAGAAGTAGGTGTTTACCGCCGCGCTCAGCGTGTCGCGCATGTCCGGGTCATCCGTCAGCGGGGTGACCAGGGCCATCTGGCAGGCGGCCGGCGGGTCTATGCCCTTGCCAACCAACTGCGCTGCATAGACCAGCAGGCGGGTGGACATGCCTTCGTCCAGGCCGTGTCCTTTCAGGTTACGCGAGCGCTCCGCGATGCGGACCAGCTTGCCGGCGATCTCCGGATCCACGCTGCCCTCATGGGTGACGATTTCGGTCTCGACATCCGCGTCGGGATAGCTGAAATCCAGGCCGCCGAAGCGCTGCTTGGTGGACTGTTTAAGGTCCTTCATCAATGACTGGTAACCGGGATTGTAGGAAATCACGATCTGGAAATCCGGGTGCGCCTGTACCAGCTCGCCCTTCTTTTCCAGCGGCAGAACCCGGCGGTGATCAGTCAGCGGGTGAATGACCACAGTCGTGTCCTGGCGCGCTTCGACCACCTCGTCAAGGTAGCAGATGGCGCCGATGCGCGCGGCCACGGTCAGTGGGCCGTCCTGCCAGCGGGTGCCATTGATGTCGAGGAGGAACCGCCCCACCAGGTCGGAGGCGGTCATGTCCTCGTTACAGGCCACCGTGATCAGCGGCTTCTGCAGCTTCCACGCCATGTACTCGACGAACCGCGATTTGCCGCAGCCGGTCGGGCCCTTGAGCATAACCGGCATGCGGGCATCGTAGGCCGCCTGGTACATTTCGATCTCGTCGCTGACCGCACGGTAGTACGGCTCTTCGCTGACGATGTATTGATCGCGATCGAGTTCGCTCATGACTCAGGCCGCTCTCAGACAGGCTTACCGCGGAAAATCACCAGCGCGGTACCCTGGGACTGGGCATAGTTGTCATAGCCGACCAGGCGGACATGGTTGCCCGGGTTGGCGGCTTTGCACGCCTCGGCCTCGTTGAGGATGGCATCGACGTCGGTCTCCCCGAACATCGGCAGCTTCCACATGTACCAGTAGGAGTCGGTCGCGTTTTCGGGCTCAGTGTGCTCGATCGACGGGTTCCAGCCCTTGGCCACGATAAACTCCACCTCGGCACGGACCTGTTCGTCGGTCAGCGGCGGCAGGTAGGAAAGGGTTTCAAACTTGCGGCTGTTCGGATCGGACAGGCGCGAGCTGTAGTCCTGCAATTCACTCATTGTATGTACCTCTGTCTAATGTGATTCAAAATCAGTCCGCTTACTTGTGAGCAACGTCGAGCTTATCGACCGTGTCGAACTCGAACTTGATCTCTTTCCAGGTCTCCATCGCTGCATTCAGTTCCGGGCTGTGCTTGGCCGCTTCACGCAGGACGTCGCCGCCGCGTTTCTCGAGGCCTTCTACACCATTGCGGTTACGGTCTTCGACACAGGCTTCCAGCGCGACGCGGTTGGCCGCGGCGCCGGCCGCGTTACCCCATGGGTGGCCGAGCGTGCCGCCGCCGAACTGCAGGCAGGCATCATCGCCGAAAATCGTGACCAGCGCGGGCATGTGCCATACGTGGATTCCGCCTGAAGCGACGGGGAACAAACCGGGCATGGAGCCCCAGTCCTGGTCGAAGAAGATACCGCGCGAACGGTCTTCCTTGACGTAGCTTTCACGCATCAGGTCGATCCAGCCCAGGGTCGCATCGCGATCGCCTTCCAGCTTGCCGACCACCGTACCTGAGTGCAGGTGATCACCACCTGACAGGCGCAGCAACTTGGTCAGCACGCGGAAATGGATGCCGTGGTGCGGGTTGCGGTCGATCACGGCATGCATGGCGCGGTGAATGTGCAGCAACAAGCCATTGTCGCGGCACCACTGCGCCAGGCCCGTATTGGCGCACCAGCCACCCGTAATGTAGTCATGCATGATGATGCGCGAGCCCAGCTCTTTCGCATACTCGGCGCGCTTGTACATTTCTTCCGGGGTCGGTGCGGTCACGTTCAGGTAGTGGCCCTTGCGCTCGCCGGTTTCCGCTTCCGCTTTATGCACCGCTTCCATCACGAAATTGAAACGCTGGCGCCAGCGCATGAACGGTTGCGAATTGACGTTTTCGTCGTCCTTGGTCAGGTCAAGGCCGCCGCGCAGGCATTCGTAAACGGCGCGCCCGTAGTTCTTGGCGGAAAGCCCCAGTTTCGGCTTGATGGTGCAACCCAGCAGGGCGCGGCCGTACTTGTTGAAGATGTCGCGTTCGACCTGGATGCCGTGTGGCGGGCCGTTGCAGGTCATGACATAGGCGATCGGGAAGCGCACGTCCTCCAGGCGCAACGCGCGAATGGCCTTGAAACCGAAAACATTGCCCACCAGCGAGGTGAAAACGTTAACGACGGACCCCTCTTCGAACAGGTCGATCGGGTAGGCAATGAACGCAAAGAAACAGGTGTCGTCGCCGGGTACGTCCTCAATGGCGTAAGCCCTGCCCTTGTAGTGGTCCAGGTCGGTCAGCAGGTCAGTCCAGACCGTGGTCCAGGTGCCCGTGGATGATTCTGCAGCCACCGCGGCCGCAGCTTCCTCACGCGGCACGCCCGGCTGGGGGGTGATCTTGAAGCACGCCAGGATGTCCGTGTCCTTCGGCGTGTAATCCGGCATCCAATAAGTTTCGCGGTACTCTTTTACGCCCGCATCGTATTTCTTTGCCATGGATAGTTCTCCAGTCTGGTTGAAATTCGGAATAAGTATGAGTATAGGGACTAATTGACTTAAAGACTAATTTAAGTAAATAATAGATATCATAAATGAACGTTTATGATAATTATGCCGAAACTCAAACCTACATTACGCCAGTTACGCGTCTTTGAATCCGTCGCCGACGAGCTGAGTTTTACACGGGCATCGGAGAAGCTGCACCTGAGTCAGCCAGCTGTCTCGATCCAGGTCAAACACCTCGAGGAAGGCGTCGGACTACCACTATTTGAGCACACTGGCAAGAGGATTTCCCTGACCGAGGCCGGTCGAATCTTATATAGATGCAGCCAGAACATCCGCAGCGTGCTGCAGGATGCGGGTGAGCAGATCGATGAATTGATGGGATTACAGCGCGGCAAGCTCAAGGTCACTGTGGCCACCACCGCCAGCTACTTCGCTTCCCGCATCCTGGCGGGGTTCGCCAGCAGCTACCCGCAGATCGCAATCAGCCTGGATGTCACCAACCGGGCAGGCCTGCTGGAGCAGCTCGAATCGAACCGCTGCGACCTGGTCATCATGGGTGAGCCGCCCAGGGGAAAGCGTCTGAAATCGATGCCGATCATGGAGAATCCGCTGGTGATCATTGCAGCACCCGAGCACCCGCTTGCGGCCAGGCGCAACATTCCGGTGAAGACCCTGGCAGCCCAGGCATTCGTGTTCCGCGAATCGGGATCCGGCACACGGGCCGCCATCATGAGATTTTTTGAAGACAAAAATGTCCCCATACAGATCACCATGGAGATGACCAGCAACGAGGCCATCAAGCAAACCGTCCAGGCCGGATTGGGTCTGGGAATCGTGTCGCGGCACACCGTCGAACTGGAACTCGAAACGGGAAGCCTGGTGGAACTCGATGTGCGGCATTTTCCGCTGATGCGGAAATGGTACCTGGTCCGGCGCGAGGACAAGCAGATGTCACCCGTGGCCCAGCATTTCGCTTCGTACGTTCTTGACGAGGAAAATCACTGAGCTGACTCACCTCATGGGTTTCTGGGTCAGACAGGCCTAAAATATGAAGTGATCAAGCCTTTTTTATCCGGCCGGTGTCGTGATATGAAACAGGCTCGCACGCAAACACAGGTGAAAAACAGAACCGGTTTTGCCATTGACGGTTCACGGGCGACCTGTGTTGGAAATTGGCAAGCGGAGGCGCTTCAAGAAGTCGAAAAAAAACTGTCCCGCGTGGATTGGCCGACAGATGCGGTTCAGTTCGATCTGGGCGGAATCACTTCGCTTGACACGGTGGGGGCCTGGTTGCTCTATCGCACCATGACGGAACTTGATGCGAGTGGCCGGCAGTTGTCCGTGCTGAACATTAATGAACAACATCAGATGCTTCTTGACCTGGTTGAAGGTCGAAGTGAATCCACCGATACGCCGCCAAAACCCTATGTTCCGGGGCTACTCGAAAGCATCGGCCGCCACACGGGTAGCCAGTTAACGCAATATCTGGAATTCCTGACTTTTGTCGGTGAGTTGGCCATTGTTTCGATCCGGCTGTTTCTGCGGCCTTGGCGCCTGCGCTGGGGCCTGGTAGTCAAGGAGCTGCAGAGTGCCGGTGTCAACGCTCTGCCTATCGTCGGTTTGCTGGCCTTTTTGATCGGTATTGTGATCGCATACCAGGGTGGGATCGTGCTGCGGGACTATGGAGCCAATATCTATGTCGCCGATATTGTTGGGCTGTCGATGGTGCGAGAACTGGCGCCGCTGATCACGGCAATCATTGTCGCGGGCCGGACCGGCTCGGCCTACACCGCCCAGATTGGCACGATGATGGTCACCGAAGAAGTGGATGCATTGCGCAGCATCGGTGTTGCCCCGCTGGAAGTGCTGGTTGTGCCGAAAATGATTGCGCTGGTCATTGCCCTGCCGTTGTTGACGGTATTTGCTGACGTGATGGGCTTGTTCGGCGGAATGATCATGGCCGGCAGCATGCTGGATCTGAACGCATCGACGTTTATCGGCAGGCTGACCGAGGCAATAACGATGAACTCCTACCTGAGCGGCATCGGCAAGGCCCCGGTTTTTGCTGCCATTATCGCTGCCGTGGGTTGTTTCCAGGGCTTCAGAGTGTTTGGAAGCGCGGAAAGCGTAGGGCGGCAAACGACGATCAGCGTGGTCGAGTCAATTTTCCTGGTCATTATTGTCGATGCTGCTTTTTCCGTAGCCTTCAGCAAGTTGGGTATTTGAACCATGGCAGATCAGATTCTGCAAGCACACGACCTGGTCATGAAGTTTGGCCAAAAGTGCGTTCTGGACCGCATCAGCATGCGGCTTGAACGTGGCGAGATTCTGGCCATCGTGGGCGGCAGCGGCAGTGGTAAATCGACACTGATGAGGCAGTTAGCCTTGTTGCTCACGCCGACTTCCGGATCGATTGAGCTGTTTGGTGAGCAGGTGCTGGAGATGAGCGAGTTTCGCACGCTCCCGCTGCGCCGCCGGATGGGGGTTATGTTCCAGCATGGCGCCTTGTTTGGAGATCTGACCGTACTTGAGAACATCAGTATGCCATTGCGTGAACATACCAGCCTCAGCCTGGAGACCATCGAGCAAATCGCGATGTTGAAACTCGCACTGGCAGGGCTGGAACCCGAAGCCGCTGCACTTTTTCCGAGCCAACTAGTGGCGGTATGCGAAAACGCGCGGCTGTCGCGCGGGGCATTGCCATGGACCCGGAAATTCTGTTCCTGGATGAGCCCAGTTCCGGCCTGGACCCCATAAGTGCGGATGCAATGGACGACCTGGTGTTGCATCTGAAGCGCACGCTGGGCCTGACGATCGTGCTGGTCACCCACGACATGGACTCGTTGTGCCGGGTTGCTGATCGAATCATATTGCTGGCGGATGCCCGGATCGCCGCCGAGGGGACGCTGCAGGATGTCCTGCAATCGAGTCATGCCGTTGCCCGGCAATTTTTCCACGGCCGCCGGGGCCGTGCAGTGGGAGCAACTCATGATCAGTAAAACGAGCTATGCCATCGTGGGCGCCTTTGTACTGATCCTGACCACGGCTTTTATTTGGGGAATGCTCTGGATCAGCGTGGGTGGGCCGCCCCAGGACTATGACCGTTACCTGGTTTTCATGATGGATTCGGTCTCCGGATTGAATGTGGATGCGCCGGTGAAATTCCGTGGTGTCGATGTGGGAAAAGTCGAGGAAATTTCGATCGATCCGGAAAGTCCCGAACGTATACGGCTTCTGCTGCAGGTCCGTCGCGGCACGCCGATTACAAACGACACGGTGGCGAGCATGGAATACCAGGGCCTGACCGGGATTGCAAACATCAACCTGACGGGTGGCTGGCACGATTCGCTGCCGCTGGGGCGCTCGGAGACCGATGAGTATCCCGTGATTGCGGCACGCTCGTCGATATTCTCCCACCTGGACCTGACCCTGTCCGACCTGCTGGACAACCTGATCGAGACTTCGGCCAGCCTCAATGACCTGCTCAATGAACAGAACCGTGCCAATGTCTCCCGGTCGATTGAGAATATCGCGAATCTAACCGAAAAATTCGCGGACCAATCCAGACAGCTGGACGCCGTAATCGAAAACCTCAACGTGACCCTGGAAAACACCCGTGCCGCGAGCGTGGGTCTTCCCGAATTGATACTGCAATTCTCCCGTAGCGCGGAAGCCATCACACGGATGGCCGATCAGATGGGTGCGGTCGGAGAAAATCTTGCCGCGGACATCAACACCACCACCCTGTCGGAAATCAGTGCCATGGTCCACGAGCTGCGGCTGGCTTCGGAAAATCTGCGGCGCATGAGCGAGGCGCTGGTGGAGGATCCAAGCGTGTTGATTTATGGAAGACCTGAGCCCAGGCCCGGGCCGGGAGAGGCGGGAGAGACTTCGAGGGACGAGAAATGAATAACCTGCCCAGAATAAGACTCATTATTCCAGTTTCCGTCATCGCCCTGCTGATTTGTGCATGTGGCCTTCCGGGGAATCCGAAAAGCACGCAGAAGGAAGTCTTCATCCTGCAGGCAGAACAGATTTCACCCCTTCCTGACGACCTCGCTTCCAGGCCTTGCCTGTCCCTCCGGATCAGCCAGCCGGAATCCGCGCCCGGTCTAAATACAGCCCGAATGGCATATCGCACCGATTCAAATCGCACCGACTATTTTGCTTATCACGAATGGGTTGCCTCCCCGGCCAGGATGATGGCTTTGCTGATGGAGGCGCGGCTGGACGAATCCGGTATGTTCGGCTCGATTGTCTCTGGTTCATCCGATATCAGAACGGATTTGCGGCTCGATTCCCATGTACTGTCACTGCACCAGGACTTCACCGAGGAGACCAGTACCGTATCACTCTCCGTCAAGGTCAACCTGATTGATGTATCTAACCGAACGTTGGCGAACTCAAAAACATTCAGTTACCGGGTGCCGGCCGATGAACGGAACGCGGAGTCGGGTGTCGTCGCCGCCGATCAAGCCGCTGAAAGATTTCTTGACGACCTGACAAGGTTCATTTCGGCGACCATTGATCCTGTGGAATGTTCCCGGTAAAAGCGCTAAAAGTAATAGTGGGTCGTGCAGGATTATTCCAGTCATCCTGCCAGTAAACATTCTCTACTGGACACATCCCGACTCACGTTCCATGCAAGGAAATTACATGCTATGTTGTCGCCGGTGACAGATTCCTCCCGCCACATTGCCGTTATCGGTGCGGGTATAAACGGCCTGGTCGCTGCGAATTACCTGCAGCGGGCCGGCCACCAGGTGACTGTAGTCGAGCGCAGCGACCGCGTTGGCGGCGCATGCATATCGGAATTCGCCACCATCGATGGCATCCGGCAGGACTACGCGCTTGGCGCTTCGACGCTCGGACTGATGCAGGATTTCGTCTGGCAGGAGACGGGGCTGTCAGATCGTCTTGAAATCTGGGCGACCAGCCATCCGGACCTGGTGTTCTTCCCCGGTCAGGAGCAGCCGACACGGCTTTATGCTGGCGCATCGGAATTAGCCCGGGAATACGCTGAACAATGGGGCGAAAGGGGAGACGTGACCGCGTATGTTGCGGATGAAGACCGGGTCGTGCGCTTTCTGCAATCCGGCTACCGGGCCGGGCGGCCACCCACGGTGGAAGATGCTGTTGCGGCGCTGGGAGACGAACTGACCTCGCTGTGGATCACCGGTAGCGCCAGGCAACTCCTCGATCGCTATTTCACGTCCGAACGCACCAAGGTCAATATTGCCATGGATGTCTCGGAAAGCGGCCCGGTGTCGATCGATGAACCCTACTCCGCTTTCATTATTCCAATGATGTCTTCCGGTTCAGTCTTCGGCGGCAATTACGGTTTTGTAAAAGGCGGTATCTGGCAGATCACACGCGAACTGGGGCGGATCAACCAGGAACTGGGCGTGAACATCAAATTATCCTGCACCGTTCACGAAGTGGATACGGGAAGTTGCACTATTCGCTATGAAAATTCAGAAGGTGCCCAGGCACTTCGCTCGGACCATGTCGTATTTGCGACCGACCCGCAATCAGCCGCGCGCCTCACCGGTGAACCGAATTTGATCGATCACACCAACAGGCAAAAAGTGTTGGGCACTTCAGGCAAGCTCAACCTCATGTTCCGTAAGCCGGTGCGGTGGAAGGACGACACGGGCGATCCGGAATCCGACACGGCGTTTCGCTACTTTTTTGCCACCGATACCCTGGCAGATTTCGAACAGTCGACCTTTGCAGTCGTCGATGGGGCGGATTTCACCCCCGGTTATTTCCAGGTCTATTGCGAAGGCGCATCCATGCGCCGGATGGGCCTGGTGGAGCCTTTTGACCGGCTGGCCGTGTTTTTCAAGAACCTGGGGCTGGGGACACCAGGTGACCAACTCCCCGCGGTAGAGGCCGAAGTGAAAGCAATCATCTTGAGTCATATCGCCAACCCGGAGGATTGCGTCTGGACCCGGTTGCTCACGCCCGCCGACCTGCAGCAGACCTTTGGTTTTCCCGGGGGAAACATTGAACACACCATGCTGGTTGCCGGGCAATGCTATTTCGACAGGAATTACGCCAGCAACCCAAACCAGCGTTTCTACCGGTTCGGTGAATTCGACAACCTGTCCATTTGTGGCTCCAGCACCTACCCCTGCGGCTCGGTGGCCGGCACCCCTGCCTACATGTGTGTCAAGGAGCTACTGCCCAGGCTGCGTTGATTGCGGGCTGGGCCGCAACGGTATCGAGCGAATCGTCACCGGGCCGCACACGCGTCCAGTAACCAGTGCTTTACCTCATGAAATTCTTCAGAGCCTACATGCTCGGGGCGCTGATCGAACCAACCGATGATCGCCATGCCGCGAACCAGCAGAAAATCGGCAAGCAGGCCGGCATCCTGCAGCACCAGGTTGCGATGCAGGCGATAACCCTCCAACAATGCCTCCTGCAATTCTCCGAAATCAGAATAGCGAGTGCATTCGGTCAGCAACGACGCGATATCGTACAGGTGCCAGCCATAGGCGCAATCA
>CAJIAU010000138.1_pt1 | contig 47114 bp, 40 predicted proteins | sample 9199171 | NCBI WGS metagenome assembly CAJIAU01 (sample SAMEA7708280, study PRJEB35096) | sediment metagenome | biome: marine neritic benthic zone biome [ENVO:01000025]; feature: sediment [ENVO:00002007]; material: shallow marine sediment [ENVO:03000034] sea grass bed [ENVO_01000059] ...
CAATCGAATGCCGCATTAAGCATCCCCGTGCCGCCATCGTGGCCATACATCCAGGGACCACAGATACCGAACTGTCACGTCCTTTTCAAAAGAACGTGGAGCCCGAAAAACTTTACTCACCGCAGATCACGGCTGAACGGTTGCTGGGTGTACTGGAAGGTATCGATGAAAGCCACAGCGGGCAATTCCTGAACTGGAACGGGAGTACAATTCCATGGTAGCCCTCATTCACAGGACAATTTCGTGATCAAGATCCGTAAGCTTTGCACTTTTTCCTTTCTGCCCCTGCTTACGCTGCCCCTGCTGTTGACCGGCTGCCTGGGCATGCCCGACGGCGTCAAGCCGGTAACCGGCTTTGAACTGGACCGCTACCTGGGCACCTGGTACGAGGTTGCCCGGCTCGACCATTCCTTCGAGCGTGGAATGAGTAACGTCACCGCGCAATACAGCTTTAGGGACGATGGCGGTGTGCAGGTGATCAACCGGGGATACTCCGGGAAAAAGGGCGAATGGGACCAGGCTGAGGGCAAAGCCTTTTTCGTGGGAGATGAGAGCGAAGGCTACCTGAAGGTATCGTTTTTCGGGCCTTTCTACGGATCCTACGTGATCTTCGAACTCGACCAGGACAATTACCAGTACGCATTCATATCCGGCCCGGACTCATCCTACCTGTGGCTGCTTTCTCGAACACCCGACGTCAGCGACCAGATCAGGCAACGGTTCGAGAGCCAGGCAGCATCGTTGGGGTTCGACCTGGACGAACTGATCTGGGTAAGCCACGAGGCGCCATGATCCCCTGCACCCGTTCAAGGATTGTCACGGGCATAGCTGCCCTGCTGATTGCATCTTTTTCCCCATTCCTGCTTGCCCAGGCAGCGGATTATTACGAGTACAGGAAAGCCAGCCGTGACGGCATCGGCAAGTACTACATGGGGCGTGAAATTTCGCATGTCATGGGGCATTTGGGCGCGTCCTGGCTGGAGCGGCCACAACGAGACCGCGAGGAAAAAACCAGCCGGCTGGTCAGGAACCTGCCGCTACAACCCGACGACACGATTGCCGATATCGGGGCGGGTACCGGGTACTTCAGTTTCCGGATGGCCGAGCGTGTCCCGCAAGGTAAAGTCGTTGCCGTGGATATCCAGCAGGAAATGCTGGACATCATCGAATCCCGTAAAGCGCAGGGGATGCCGCAGAATGTCAAAACTGTGCTCGGCACCGAACGCGACCCACGCCTCTCCCCGGGCAGTATCGACCTGATCCTGCTGGTGGATGCCTACCACGAATTCTCCTGGCCGCGCGAGATGGGGGAAGCCATGGCCAGTGCCCTGAAACCGGGTGGTCAACTGGTTCTCGTCGAATACCGCGGAGAAGACCCCTCGGTTCCGATAAAGCGCTTGCACAAAATGACCCAGAGACAGGCCCGCAAGGAAATGCAGGCCGTGGGCCTTGAATGGGAAACGACCGGGGATTTTCTGCCCCAGCAGCATTTCATGATTTTTCGCCGTCCTGAATGACGGCGCCGGGATTCATCGAAGCCTGAGCGGAATAAACCTTGGAACCGTTTTCTGATAGTCCGCGTACAGCGGATATTTGCCGGCACTGATCTCCTCGCTGAAATTCGAACTGCCGCGAAACAGGATGACCAGCAGTATGCACCCACTGATGCTCCAGTTGATCCACTGGCCCGAAGCGGCCACGCTGAACAGGTAAAAACAAATCCAGATTCCCTGTTCTGCGAAATAATTCGGGTGCCGTGACCGTGCCCAGAGGCCAGTGTCGATAAATCCCTTCGCATACCTCCCCGTCAGCGGTCGACCGGTTTCGAGCAGCGCTTTCTTCGCACTCTGGTACTGCCACTGCTGCTGGTCAGCCACGGTTTCGATCAGCAGCATCAACAGCATCAATGCGGCCGCCAGGTAGTCCAGCCAGCCGAGCGGTGTACCGGCAAACTGCAACGCAACGACCGTTGGGAGGGTAATCAGCAGGATCAGGACGTTCTGGTAGCCGGAAATAAAGCCAAGATTGAAAAGCGTCCATTTCCAGCGCGATTGGAATTCCGGCTTTTCCCGCAGCACCTGCCAGCGGTAATCTTCGTGCCCCGTCCAGAATTTCAGCCGGTAGGCCCCGTGCCTGGAAAAATTGTAAGTCAGCCGCAAACCCCAGGCGGTTACCAGGATGGCCATCAGCAGCAGGCGGGGAGAGTAATCGCCATGCGCTGCGACGGTCCAGGTGTATGCAATCGGTAGCAGGCTCCACAGCTTGTCCACCTGGCTGACATTGTTGGTCAGTTCTCCCAGGGTGAAGCAGACGATCCAGGCGGCCAGCAGGATCATCACCACCGAATGCAGGGCGGCGGTTTCTGCGGGCCCCAACGAGGTTCCGGTGAAGTAGCTGATCACCGGTACCACCAGCAGGGTGACAATCAACAGGATTGCCGTGCCGACAATATTCATAAGTTGCTGGCGGCGCCGAAAACGCCTTCGAGCACTTCCCTGATGATGGGTAACAGCTCGGTTTCAGTGCCATCCTCACGAAAATGCCCGGACCAGACCGCGACCAGGTCGCGTTTCGGGTTGATCAACAGGCCCTGCCCGGCCCATCCGCCCTTGTAGAAATCATCGTTGGTCCACACCAGGTCCCACTGGTACACGTTGTGCCTGATGGTTGGATCTTCCGGTGCGCCATAACGGGCGTTTTTGATCAACTCGGAATTGCCTCCGTTGAGGATCAGGTCGATGTATCTGTCCGATATGATCTTCTGATCGGAAACCACCCGGTAACTGGGCGTAAACAGCAAACCGAAACGGGCCAGGTCCCTCAGCCTGGCCATCAGGCCGCCGTGCGTGTTCGGTACTCCGAACCTGGGGGCCAGCATGGCCGCATCGGCTTCTGCGCCGATACGGGTCCAGATTTCACGGCTCAGCGCGTCCTGGAAAGGCATGCCGGTGATCTTCTCGACCAGCCAGCCAATGATGAACGTGTTGACGCCCGAATAACTGTAGGAAGTGCCCTGCTCGGCAAAATGTCCGACATCCAGGCCGGCGATGAAGGTGTATGGGTTATCCGGGGATTTCCCGGTCCAGTAACCGTCGCCTACCGTCATGGAATAGCGGTAGTAGCAGGAATCATGATCCTCGTATTCCTCCGGACAATCGACACCTGGGGCCATGTCCAGAATGTTGCGCACGGTAATGCCCTTGAACGAGGATTCCGACAGTTCCGGAAGGTAATGATCGATGGGCTTGGAGACGTCCACCAGTCCCCGGTCTTCAAGGATCGCCAGCACCGTCGACACCACAGCCTTGGTTACCGACCAGTAAATGGGCTTTTCATAGGGTTGCTGCCCCGGGTACTGCTCGAAAACAATATTTCCCCGATGAACGATTACCACGCCCATGGTGGTGGATTGTTCACTACCGAGGAAGTCGGCAAAAGTCATTGGCCCGGCAGGCGTGCCGACACTGAAGGAATCGATTTCCGGCATCAGGTTGTAAGGCAGTTCCCTGACCGGGCCGTCCCGGTAAACCGCAACCGTCGGAAAGATGCGCTGCAGGTTCCTGTTGTTCCAGGCCATGTCACTGCCGTTCATGGTCCACCAGATTCGGTCCTTGGGCAGCTTTTCGATTTGCCGGCGGACTTCGTCAACGCTGGAGGTTGATTTGAATTCGGAAGGGTTCACTGGACATGCCGCAGCAAGGCTTGTGAATATGAGCACAAGGGCGGCCAGCAGCGACTGGCGAATATCAACGTGGTTCATAAACTGGCTACCATGTATTTTTCATCCACTGGTATGGTTTCCGTCTGATCCATTTTGCCCGGGTAAAATCAGGAAAATCCTGAACTTCACCGTTATTGGCTATAGATGCCTCGGACAAAGGCGTTACCGCGCTCCAGGCCGCCGCGTCGTAGGCATCCATTGGCGGAGGGATGTTTCTCTTTGCCGATTCCACGAAGGCGTTCAACACAAAAAAGTCCATGCCCCCATGACCAGCCCCCTCGGCGTCATCACCAAATCTTTGCCACAGCGGATGATCGTACTTCTTGAGCCACGCGTCGGCATCGTCCCATTTATGCGGCTCTGAAACTCCCTCGACGTACAGCCTGCTACCATCGACTTCCCAAAGCCCCCGGGTGCCCTGGACCCGGAATCCGAGCGAGTATGGGCGGGGTAGATTCGTGTCGTGGGTAACGATGATGGTCTCGCCGCTGGCCGTTTCAATAGTGGTGGTGACCACGTCACCCAGTTTCCAGTCCAGCTTCGAATTGGGGTGATCTGGTCCGCCTTCCCGCTGCAGGTATTCACGCAATCCCCGTGACTTGCTGGCGTGCGATGTCAGGGAAACAAACCGGTTTCCTCGATTAATGTCCGCATAGGCCGCAATGGGTCCCAATCCGTGGGTGGGGTACAGATCAGCATTGCGTTTCAGGCTATGTTGCGTGCGCCATCTGGCTTCACTCATGGCGTTTTCACCGAATTCCACACCACCTCCGTAAGGCTGCTTGCCGTTATTGAACTTCACTTCCCGCAGGTCGTGCTGATAGCCGCAGCGGTAATGGACCATTTCGCCAAACACACCCTGGCGGACCATGTTCAGCACGGCCATCACGTCACGCCGGTAATTGACGTTCTCCAGGATCATCAGTTGGGTACCGGTGGCTTCGTGGTTATTTACCAGGTCCCAACATTCTTCCAGCGTAGTCGCCGCCGAAACTTCCACACCGGCATACTTTCCAGCCTGCATGGCGTCGACCGCCATGGGCGTGTGCCACAACCAGGGCGTGGAAATGATCACCGCGTCCAGGTTTTTCATCTCGAGCAGCTTGCGGTAGTCATATTCGCCGTCTCCGAATTCGCGCGCCTCGCGATGACCCGCAGCTGCAATGTGATCGCGGCAAATATCCAGCCGCGCGGGATCGATATCGCAGATCGAGACAATCTCGACGTCATTGCGCCGTAACGCATTCTGAAGGTGCAAGGTTCCGCGTAAGCCCACACCGATGAAACCTAGTCGCAGGCTGGAGTCCGCCGCTCTCTTGCCGAATACAACTCCGGGTGTGATAACCAGGCCCGCTGCCGCCATACCCGCCTTTTCGATAAAGTCCCGTCGCTTGATTCTCACTTTCTACCCACTCCAATTCCCTGGCACACAGTGTACCTGCACAAATACCGGACGAGCTATGCCGCCAGCCATGCAAACCCCCATATGGCATCGAGTCTCATCGCCCGGTATTTCGTTGATTTAATGCCGATAATCGTCGCTTGGACGTATAGTCAAATGAAAATGATAATCATTTGATGTGCTATGTTTAAAGGACAGGATCAGCTGCGCTCGTCTTTCTGCGAGTGCGATGCGAAGGCCCTGTTCATGTTGATAGGGCAGCCTGACACGTAAAAAATGGAGAGAGAAAATGCGTTTTCGAATTCCTTACCTTTTTGTCATTTTGGCCAGCCTGATACCCATTCAAGCGATCGCAGCAGAAGAATATGAAGACGTGCTTGAAGAAATAACCGTCACGGGCAGCCGTGCCTCATTCTCCTCAGCGCAAGATGCACCGGTTCCGGTAACGGTTTTGACCAACGAGATGCTGAGTAATACAGGCGCGACAGAGCTCGGACGTGCTATCCAGATGGCGGCTCCTTCTTTCAACTTTTCCAGCTCATCCATCAGTGATGGAACGGATGCCTTGCGCCCGGCGACCCTGAGAGGCCTGGGACCTGACCAGACCCTGGTATTGGTTAATGGCAAACGCCGACATACCAGTGCGCTGATTCACGTTAATACATCGGTAGGCCGCGGCACAGCGGGTACCGACATGAATGCCATCCCGATTTCAGCGGTAAAACGGGTTGAGGTATTGCGCGACGGCGCCGCTGCCCAGTATGGATCGGACGCCATCGCCGGTGTGATCAATATCATCCTCAAGGATTCGGATGTCGACGGTCTCGCCAGCCTGGAATACGGCCAGACCTATGAAGGTGACGGAGACACCTGGGATGTTTTCGCCAACAAGGGTTTTGCCCTGGGTGAGGATGGATTTCTCAACCTGACTTACGAGTATCGCAACCGCGATGCAACCAACCGTGCCGGACTGGACGGAACCCGCCAGTATGCCTGCACAGATGGGGTCAGCATAGACTACAGCTGTACAACCATCACCACCCTGGATCCGCGTGAAGCCACTTTTGATCGAAATAGCTTTCGAATCGGTGACTCTGATTCAAAGCAAAACGCCTTTGTTGCCAACCTGGGAATTGAAGTGGGAGGCTCTGGCCAGATATATGGATTCCTGACTTATTCCGACCGCAAAAACCAGTCCGGTGGTTTCACTCGCACGGCCAGCAATCCGAGCAGAACGGTTCTGGAAATTTATCCGGATGGCTTTCTGCCCCTGATTAATACAAAGATCAAGGATTTCAGTGCCTTTGCGGGTTATCTCTGGAACACGGAATCCGGCTGGGAGTTCGATGTCAGTGGCGGTTATGGCAAGAATACGTTCGAGTTCATTATCAGCAATTCCCTGAACGCTTCACTGGGCCCGACCAGCCCGACCGAGGCCAGGGCGGGTAAACTGCATCTAGACCAAACGACGTTCAATTTTGATGCCAGCAAGCTATACGACCAGGGTACGGTACCTGTCAATGTAGCCTGGGGCGCCGAATATCGCGAGGAGACCTATAAGATCAAACCTGGTGAAGCAGCTTCATACGAGAACGGCGGAGCGCTAAATCCGGTCACCATGACTCCGTATTCCCCTGGCTTCCAGGTATTTCGTGGATTTTCGCCAAACGAAGCGGTGAACGAAGACCGTCACAGCTGGGGTATATACCTGGACCTGGAATCACAGCTCACCGACAAGTTCCTGTTGACAGGAGCGGTGCGTTACGAGGACTGGAGCGATTTTGGAAACACCTGGAATTGGAAAGTCAGCGGCCGTTATGACATCACCGAAGCATTCGCATTTCGCGCTGCGGCAAACACCGGTTTCCGGGCTCCGAGCATGCAACAGCAGTATTTCAACAGCATCAGCACGCAATTCGTATCGGGGCCGGATGGCGGCTTGATACCGGAGGAACGCGGCACCTTCCGAAACGACAGTGCGATAGCGGGTGCCCTGGGTATCCCACCGTTGCAGGAGGAGACATCAGATAACTACTCATTTGGATTGATCTGGAATCCGACCGATACCGTCAACATCACGGTCGATTACTTCAATATCAAGATCAAGGACCGCATCGTCATATCCGGCGCGATTTCTGCTACTAATCCCAGCCTGCCGGAAGATGTCAGGAACGCACTGCTGGACAATAACATTACCGCGGCACAGTTCTTTACCAACGCCGGCAAAACCAAGACAGACGGTGTTGAAGCCGTGCTGACCTGGGCCAAGCCGTTGGATAACGGCGGAATTTTCACACTGGACACAGCTGCAGCCTGGATCAACACTGATGTATCGGATGATGTCAACACCGATGGATTACTGGAAGGATTGGAAGATGTCATCTTCACTTCGCAGGATCGATCGATCATTGAAGAATGGCAGCCCAAATCACGCTTCTTCATCACCGGCACGTATTCAATCAGTAATTGGGTATTCCTTGCCCGTATTAATTACTTCGGTAATTACACGGTGGAAGAAGGAAACGGCGACCGGCAAAAATTCGGCTCCAAGACTTTCCCGGACCTGATGGTTGAATATCTGTTTGGTGATTCCGGATTTTCCATCCAGGCAGGTGCCAACAATGTGACCGACACCAAGCCCGACAAGAACCTGATCGGCCAGTCACGCGCCGGTTCCATTCCGGGAATTGTAGACTCCCCGGGTGTCTTCACCTATTCCCGACGAGCGGCACCGTTCGGTTTTAACGGCGGCTATTGGTATTTGAGGGCCAACTACCGGTTCTGAGAAACCAGTAAACAAGCTAACCCGGCCGGATTCAATCCGCCGGGTTAGCTGTCATCCAGCGGTTGTATATGACCAGGGACACCGCGGTGATACCCGCCAGCGCTGCAAACAGTATCCACATGACATCCGGCTGGTTGATCCCCTTGGGGCCGAAATACTGGTAGGAAAGGCCGGACAATAATCCGCCGAACAGGTTACCCAGCGCCACGCACCAGTAGAAATAACCCATATACATGCCGACTTTTTCCGGCGGCGCAATGCGCCCTGCATATTCCTTGGACCGGGGGCTGGCCATCATTTCACCGACTGAGAACACCAGGATGGCGGACACCACGATCCAACCTGTCATGCCGACCAGGTAGAGGCCGAAACTGGCGATGGTAACGCACACGCCCGCAATGATGCTGGTCAACGGCGAGGTTTTACGCATCAGCCATGAAACAAAAACCTGGAAGCAGATGATGCCAAACGCATTGAGGTTGATCAGGTGCTCCGGCTTTACCTGTCCCTTCTCCAGCACCGCGCGGGACCAGTTTGTCGTGTCGAAGCCGAGCCCCTGGGCCAGGCTGGCAATCCAGCCGGCCGCGGGGCCGAACGTAGCAATCAGGTCGGATGTGTCGACATAATCACGGATGTATTCCGGCAGGGTCATGAAAATCTGGTTGAACGAAACCCAAAAACCCGCCATCAGCAACAGAAACAGCAGGTATCGCCCTTCGCCGATGATCATCGGCTGCGAATACCAGGAGCGTTTCTCGTAGCCGGTCTCCCCTCCCCGCAACAGCACATCGGCAACCAGGTTCAGCGCCAGCCAGCCGGCGGCGACCGTGCCAACCAGCGAGAAACTCCACCACTTGGAGCCCATAACCAGCACCACCAACAGGCCGCTGATCAGGATGAAAAATCGCAGGTTGCCGACCACGGCCACCATGCCCCTGAACACCTCACTCAGGGACCGGTGACTCTCCGCTTCTGCATCCCGCGGGGGTTCCTTGTAAACCAGCAAACACACGATGGACATGATGATGATCCAGAAACCTGAGGCATAGAACACCAGGTTCCAGTCCCAGCCTCTTACCACACCGGCGACGATCGGGCCGATGAACCCGCCGATATTAACCATCATGTAGAAGATGCCGAAACCCACCGAGCCGTTTTCCTCGTTGGTAGACTTCGCCACCGTGGAGATCACCACTGGCTTGAACATGCCGTGGCCGACGGCCACCAGGAAGTAGGTGCCGAGGAATGGCCAGAACCCCGTGGGCAGGGACAGCAGCACATATGCCGGAGCCATCACCGCAGCGGATGCCAGGAACATCCGCTTGTAACCGTAACGGTCCGCCAGTGCCCCGAAGACGGCTGGAAACAGGTACAGGAAGAAAGTGGCAAGGCCCTGGATCACTCCGCGGTCGGCCGAGGAAAAACCCAGCCCTCCATCTTCAACGGAACCCGTCAGGTACAGCGCGGAAACGGCATAGAAGCCGTACCAACCCATCCGTTCGAATATTTCCATTGTGTTGGCGGCCCAGAAGGACTGGGGGAATTGCCGGAAGGTGCCTTTACTACTTGTCATCATTGTTGTTCCGATCAGGAGAAGGTGCTGGACTGGTGTTTTACTTTACTTCGGACATCAGTGCCAGAATATTCTATGCTTTCAGTTGACCTGCATTGAGGAAAACTGACATGGGCCACTGTTTCAACTTTGCCGGAGACCAGCCCGGGGCGAAGCGGATTCTCAATGGTGTGTTCCACGAAACGCTGGTCATGCTGGACGATTCCGGCCATCATTTCAGTTACAGCATCGACGATGGACCCGGACCGGTGGCAAAGGACGCAGTAGCCAACTACCTGGGCGAGGTGAAACTATACCCGGTAACCGATACCGGCCAGACACTGGTGGTGTGGACGTCATCCTTTGTATCGGAAGACAGCGAAGCGGTAGGGGAACTCTGCAACCCTATCTACCAGGCACTTCTGGCCACGCTCAAAGCGCATTTCCAGAAAGGCTGAATGCTCTTCTGATGCCGGACTGTTGCAAATCGTAAACCGCTACTGCAAAACGCCCCTCTTGGCCATGGCGCGCGCGTAGAAAAACAGCACAACGGCGATCACCCAGATGACCGCGGTGAACATGACGGCTCCCGAACCCATCATTTCCGCCCCGTTTGAAAGAACGAAGTTGTAAACCGTGCTGATGGCCAGGCCCAGGATGGCCAGGCCAAACAGCCAGACTGCCCATGATTTACGCAGCAACAGGGCCAAAGACCCCAGCAGGGAAGACCACACTGCTATGGCCCAGGCGGCATCCATCCAGGCCGGGAAAGCGTAGAAGTAATCCAGCTGCTCCTGTGTGAACTGGGCCATGTAAAATTCCAGTTTCAGCTGGGTTGCAGAATAGTCAAAGGCGCCCATAGCATTCCACAATACGGCCAGGACCCCCACGATCCAGAGGTGCACGGGGGTTTTCGTTGTCGCTTCATTCATGGCTTTTTACTCCGCTAGTCTCCTCCAAATCATAGCAGCATTCCAAAATTTTGCCGGGACCTGGAATCCGCATCAAGTAACCGTAAAATCGACGTTTTTTCAGACGATTTGAGTGATCTAAATCATAGTAAAACCACCCCCTTGGGAGCACTCTTTAGCCGAATCTTTTCAGCGGTCTCTCCGCGAAACAATCAGCTTCCGGACAGCCGCATTCCGCCAGCGAAAGGAAGTAGCTGTGAGCAAAACAAAGTCAACCAAAACAGATAGTTCAAATATCCCTCTCCCCAAAGACAGGGTTGGGCTTCTCGACTACCTGTGGGCCGTGCAGAACACGCATGGCCACATCAGGTCCGAGGACATGGCCGCCGCCGCAAAGGCATTGAAAATCTCCCAGATCGATATCGAAGGCGTGGTCTCCTTTTACCACTTTTTCCACCGCAAACCGGCGGGTGAATTCACCATTTACCTGAACAACAGCCCGGTATGCGAGAGCAAAGGTTTTGAAAGGGTCAAAGAAGCGTTCGAGACGGCCACGGGCGGCAAGTTCAACGGGGTGGACCCCAGTGGCCAGTGGGGCCTGTTCGAGACGGCCTGTATCGGCCTCAGCGATATGGAGCCGGCGGCCCTGATCGATTTCTACCCGTTCACTAACCTGAACAGCCTCAAAGTGCGCGATATCGTGGCGCAGCTCAAACAGGGTGCCAAACCTGCCGACATTTGCGATCAGGTACCCGACCATATCCGGTCGGTGCCCGAGGGCGACAAGGCAATCCTGTTGCGTGATTACGATCCGGGCATCGCCCTGGAAGCCCTTAAAGACCATTCACCTGAATCCGTGTTGGAGGCGATCAAGAAATCCGGTTTACGCGGCATGGGCGGAGCCTTTTTCCCAACCGGGTTCAAATGGGAAGCCTGCCGCAAGGATCCGGAGTCGCCGAAATACATCTTCTGCAACGCCGATGAAGGTGAGCCGGGGACGTTCAAGGATCGCGTACTGATGAATTCCCTGTCGGGGCTGATGCTCGAGGGCATGGCGATTGCAGGGTACGCCGTAGGGTCTGAAACAGGCACCATTTACCTGCGCGCCGAGTACTCCTGGATGAAGGAGAAGCTGCAGCACACGATCGACCATTTCCGCAAAATGAACCTGCTGGGCAATGACATCTGCGGCATCGAAGGCTTTAACTTCGATATCCGTCTGCAACTGGGCGCCGGCGCCTATGTCTGCGGCGAGGAAACCGCCATGCTGAATTCGCTGGAAGGCAAACGCGGCGAGCCCCGCAACAAGCGTTTCTTCCCCACCGAACGTGGCTACATGCAGAAACCCACCGTCATCAACAACGTGGAAACGTTTTGTGCTGCCGCTCGAATCATCCAGCTTGGTGTCGACCACTACCTGCAGACAGGCACCCCAAAATCGCCAGGCACCAAGTTGCTCAGCGTATCGGGCGACTGCCGCCTGCCCGGAATATACGAGATCGAATGGGGCACCACGGTCAGGGAAATTCTTGAAAAGTGCGAGGCCGACCGCCCCCATTTCATCCAGATCAGCGGCCCCTCGGGAGAATGTATCTCGATGGCCGAAGCGGACCGGGCCATCGCCATGGACGACCTGGTCAGTGAGGGCTCCATCATGATCTTCAGCAGATCACGGGACATCCTGAGCATCCTGAGGAACTACAACCACTTCTTCAAACACGAGTCCTGCGGGCTGTGTACACCCTGCCGCGCGGGCAATTTCATCCTGGAGAAGAAACTCGACCTGTTCGCCGCCAAGCTGGCGCAAACGTCGGATGTCGAGGAAGTCAGGTCATGGGGAGAAATCATGAAACTGACCTGCAGGTGCGGCCTGGGCAAAACAGCGCCCAACGCCCTGTTGATGGCGCAGGAAAAATTCCCCGAATATTTCGCAAGCATTGTCGATCAGAATCCCGAACGGCTCAGCAAAGGCTTCAGCCTGCAAGACGCCGTGCGCGAATACGATCGTTTCAGCAGTTAACCCGGGTTGGGAATCAACCATGAGCAAAGCAAAGAAAAAAACCAACGGCAAAGCCAAGAAGGCTGCCGAGCAGATCACCATCACCATCGATGGCAAGGAAATCAAGACGAAAGCTGGCCGTAACCTCGTGCAAGTGGCCAATGAGAATGACATTTTCATTCCCAGCCTGTGTTACTTCGAGAACATCGAGCCGCCGCTGGGCACCTGCCGGGTCTGTACCTGCAAGATCAACGGTGCAGCTGGACCGGCCTGCACGGAGTCCGTCAAAGACGGCATGGTGGTCGAAACCGCCACCGACGAACTGAAGGACGCGCGCAACGCCATTGTCGAAATGATGTTTTCCGAGGGCAACCACTTCTGTCCGGGCTGTCAGAAAAGCGGCAACTGCGACCTGCAACACATGGCCTACGAGCTGGGCCTGCGGTCAACCCGCTTTCCGCACGTATTCAAAGACCGCCTGATCGACTTCAACCCTTCGCGCATGATCATGGAACACAACCGTTGCATCAAGTGCGGACGGTGCGTCAAGGAAGTGTTCACCGACGACGGCCAGGCCGTGTTCTCGTTCCGCTACCGGGGTAACGAAACCCGTGTGGGCATCGACTACGACGAGGAAGCGAAACTCAGCACCGAGCAGGCCCGCAACGCCATGAATATCTGCCCGACCGGGGCCATTATCGTCCGCGGCGAGTTACATGCCAGCCCGTTTGGCGGTCGACGCTTCGACATGGAATCCGTGCAGAAGAAGGAGCCGGCGAAAGAAACGGAATTCAAGCTGCCGGATGAGAAAAAAACCATCGCCACCATTTCACTGGCCGGTTGTTTCGGCTGCCACATGTCCCTGCTGGATATCGACATGAAGCTGGTGGACCTGGTGGAAGTCGTGGATCTGCATAAATCACCATTGAACGACATCAAGGAGTTCACCAAGCAGTGTGACATCGGCCTGATCGAGGGTGGTTGCTGCAACGCGGAGAACGTTGAAGTGCTGCGCGAATTCCGCCGTAAGTGCGACATACTGGTGGCGTTTGGCGAATGCGCTCTTTGGGGCGGTGTGCCTTCCATGCGCAACACCATTCCGCTGAGCGAATGCCTGGAAGAGGCCTATCTCAACTGCATTACATCGATGCCCGATGAGTGCGCAGTCCCCTACCACGAAGACCTGCCGAAGATTCTTGACAAGGTGTATGCCTGCAGCGAAATCGTGGATATCGACTACTTCATCCCCGGTTGCCCGCCGGACGCCAATCACATCTGGAAGTCCGTGCTGAGCCTGGTTTCAGGCGAAGAACTCCCGGTCCTGTACTCCGAATTCAAATACGACTGAGCCATGAACACTACAACACAGAAAATCACGATCGATCCTGTCACCCGGGTGGAAGGTCACGGACGAGTGACTGTCCAGCTGGACGAGGCGGGCAAGGTGGAGCAGGCGCGGTTTCATATCGTTGAATTCCGCGGTTTCGAACGCTTTATCCAGGGCCATCCTTACTGGGAGGCTCCCCTGCTGGTGCAGCGCCTGTGCGGCATCTGCCCGGTCAGCCATCACCTGGCCGCAGCCAAGGCCATCGACCAGATCTACGGCGTCGACCCGGAAGACCTGCACCCCACCGCCACCAAGATCCGGCGCCTGCTGCATTACGCGCAGGTGTTCCAGTCCCATGCGCTGCATTTCTTCTACCTGGCCTCCCCCGACCTGCTGTTCGGGGTGGACGCTCCGGTAGAGAAGCGCTCCGTTGGGGCGGTCGCCATCGAGCACGGCGAACTGGCCCGCAAGGGCATCCTGATGCGGCAGTTCGGCCAGGAGCTTATCAAGGCGCTTGCCGGCAAGAAGATTCATGGCATCACGGCCATCCCGGGCGGCGTCCACAAGAATTTCTTCCCCGAGGAACGGGACTATTTCCTGCAGGAAAACGAAACGCCCTCGGTAGACACCATGATCGAGTGGTCGAAGGAGGTCGTCGGATTTATAAAGGACTACCACGACCAGCACTTCCGCTGGCTGGATTCCTTCGCCAGCTATCCGTCGGGCCACCTTGGCCTGGTCGACCGCAGCGGCGCGCTCGAGCTTTACGACGGCCGCCTCCGCGCCATCGACACACACGGCGAACTGACCCTGCATGACGTACACAACGACCAGTACCTGAAATACTTCGGTGAAGGCGTTGAAAAATGGTCCTACATGAAGTTCCCGTTCCTGCGCCATCTGGGCCGCGATGAAGGATGGAACCGCGTGGGTCCGCTGGCGCGTCTTAATGTCTGCGACCACATTTCAACGCCGCTGGCCAACGAAGAACTGCAGGAGTTCAAGGCCTATACCAACGGCCGGCCGAACAGCCACACGATGCACTCTCACTGGGCCCGCCTGATCGAAGTATTGCACTGTGCCGAGCTGATCAAGGAACTACTCAACGACGAGAACATTCTCGACACCGTTGAGCGCCCCCCGGTCAACCGGCGGCCGGAAGGCATCGGCATCATCGAAGCGCCGCGAGGCACCCTGATTCACCACTACAAGGTCGACGAGAAAGGCAGCATCACCAAGTGCAACCTGATCGTTTCCACCACGCACAATAACGAACCGATGAACCGGGCCGTGAAGTGGGTGGCGCAAAATGTGCTGGACCAGCAGAAAGAGATCACCGACGGCATGCTGAACCAGGTGGAAGTGGCCATCCGGGCCTACGACCCCTGCCTGAGCTGCGCAACCCACTCGATGGGCCAGATGCCGCTGATGCTGACCGTTCTGAACGCCGACGGCCAGGTGGTGGCTGAACACGTGAAGGATTCTGCATGAGCGGAATCCTTCTGTTTGGCATCGGCAACTGCGGCCGCAGCGATGACGGCCTGGGATGGGCTTTCCTGGACCGGATTCAGCAGGAAGCCGAATTCCCGGGACAGGTCGAATATCGCTACCAGCTTCAGGTTGAAGACGCGGCCATGGTAAGCCGCGCCGACCGCGTGATTTTTGTAGATTCGTACCAGGGCGCCCTGCCCGGCGGCTTTCAGTGGGCGCCCTGTAATCCCTCCCGGGAGTTCGAGTTCACCAGCCACGTGCTGGCGCCTTCAGCCGTCATGTACCTGTGCCAGGACCTCTATGGCAGGGTTCCGCCTGCCGAGTTGCTGCTGATACAGGGTGACTGCTGGGACCTGGATACGCGCATGTCAGATACCGCGCGCCAACGCCTGGAGCATGCCCTGGACTCTTTCAGCTTTCATCTACAGCAACAGCCTCCGTCAGTCCACTAGCCTTCCGGGCCAGGATTGAGCATGACCGGTTCACCGAACCCCAGTTCGCCAAGGCGCCGGGCCTGTGTTTCGGCGTCTCCCACGACGATGTATTGCATCGCGTCGGCGCGCAGGTATTTGCCGGTGATTTCCCTGAACTGGTCCAGGGTCATGGCCTCGACCCGCGCGGCGTTGCGGGCCTGGAAGTCATCCGGGTATCCAAAATAGCTGATGTTCTGCACCACCCCGAGCTTGGCGCTCAGTGTTTCATTTTTCAGCGCCTGGCCCCGCAGCACTGCGCCCTTGAGCACTTGCAGGTCTTCCGCGGTGAATCCAGGTCCGAAATTGCTGACGATATCGCGGATCAGCTCCATTGATTCCAGTGTCACGTTGGAACGCACACTGGAGCCGATCGTGAAGTTACCGCGGTCTTTCGCTCCGCTGAACCGTGACCGGATGCCGTAGGTGTAACCCCGGTTGACGCGCAGTTCGGTCATCAATTGCGACGTGTAAATTCCACCCAACAGAAAATTGGCGGCATTGGCCAGCGGGTAGTCCGGATTCAGCGCGGTCAGCGACGGCCGCTGGATACGCAGCACCGACTGCTTGGCGCCCGGAATGTCGTAAAAATAAATGGCCGATTGTTCCACCGGGTTACCCTGGGGTAGCGCGACCACGTCGGTGCCTTGTCCATTCCAGTTTTGAGCGAGGCCTTCAGCGGCGCTTTGGACGCCTGCGGCATCAACGTCGCCCACGATATTCAGCCGGGCTCGGATGGGTGAGTAATAAGCCTGGTAGAACGACTTGAGGTCTTCCAGCGAAACGGTTTCCAGCTTTTCCTTTGTCCCGTATGGCAAGTAGCTGTAGATATGGCCAGCGGGGTAACGCAACTTTGCCGCCTCGCGTCGCGAGATGGCGCCTGGATCACCTGCATCCTGGTCGATCTGGTTGATCTGTTTGCGTTTCAGTAGTTCGAATTCCTCAGCATCCCACCTTGGCTGCAAAACTATTTCTTCTACCAAAGCCATGGTCTGGGTGAAATTCCGTGCCAGACTGCTGCCAGACACCGTGGTGCTGGTGGCGCCTGTTGAAACCTCGATATTTGAACCCAGCGACTTGATTGCGTCTTCCAGTTCTGCAGTGGTTTTATTCGCAGTGCCCTTGTTCAGCAGGTCGGCGGTCAGGCTGGGCACGGCCGGCTTTTCCGTGTGTCCGCGATCTCGACCAGCATCGAGCACCAGGGAGAAATAGACCAGGGGGATTTCGTCAGATTCAATGCCGTAAACCTGGATTCCGTTTTCGAGTGTTTCCCGCCAGACGTCCGGGCTCGGCAAGGTATACGGCTCGCCGAGCGGGGGTTCGACCGTGCGGTCGAAGCTGGAGGGCGTGCGCTCGAAATCTCTTGCGTCCGCAGTCTTGTCGGCTTGCTGTTCGGCACCCTGTACGATGGATTCCTCCACCACCTCGGCTTTCGCGCTGCCTTCCAGGGCGAGTTGAACCTGACTCTTCGGCACAAAACTGGTCATCAGGCGGGGCTTGTCCTTGATGTAGGTTCCATAAACCCGCATCACGTCATCGGTGGTTACGGCCTGCAGCTTTTTGATATCGCTGTTAATCAGGCCCGGGTCGCCAGCCAGCGCGTTGTACTGCGCCAGCGCTATGGCCTTGCCAAGGGCACTCTGCAACTGGCCGTAGAACTTCACTTCGTACCCCGCCTTGATGCGATTAAGGTCTGCCTGGGAAATACCGTTTTCTTCAAACCGCTGGAAAGCCGCCTCGATAGCCGGCACCAGCGCATCGAGATCCTCACCGGCATTGGCCTTGGTCATCAGGTAAAACTCGCCGCTGAGCACTTTTCCATAGTTGAAGGTTGAGACGTTCGATGTCAGCTTCTGCTCGTCGATCAGCACCTCGTTGAGCGGAGCCCGCTTGCCTTCCGACAGGTACTCGGACAGCACTTCCAGCGCATAACTGTCGGGGTGAAACTGGTCGACGGTTGGCCAGACCATGGTCAGCTGTGGAACGGTCGCGAAATTATCCTGGTGGTAAAGCGACAGGTTTTCATCCAGTACTCCGGCGCGGGTGTCGCGCGGATCGACATCCGGCCCGCGTGGAATCTCACCAAAGTACTTTTCGATCAACACCTTCGCTTCGTCCTCGTCAAAATCACCGGTCAATGTCAGCGTGACGTTGTTGGGCACGTACCAACGGTTATAAAAGGTTTTGACGTCTTCCAGCGTGGCGGCCTCGAGGTCATCCAGCGACCCGATGATCTGCCAGTTATACGGGTGGTCTTGCGGGTAGATGGCCTTGTTGATGACATAGAAATTGTGTCCGTAGGGCTGGTTATCGACCCGCTGGCGTTTTTCGTTCTTGACCACCTGCTTCTCGGTGTCAACGACCGCCTGGGTCACCGTGTTGATGAACCAACCCAGCTTGTCCGCCTCGGCCCAGATGACTTTTTCCAGCGCATCCGCCGGCACCGCCTGAAAATACTGAGTCATGTCATGGGTGGTAAAGCCGTTGGTGCCATCGCCGCCGATCCTCGTGTTCATCTCGTCCAGGCCGCCGTAACCCAGGTTCTCGGAGTCCATGAACAACAGGTGCTCGAACAGGTGGGCGAAGCCGGTGCGGCCGGCCACTTCGCGGGAGGAGCCGACGTTCGCCGCCAGGTTGATGGCGACCACCGGGTCGGAATGGTCCTGGTGGAGAATGACGTCCAAACCGTTGTCCAGCGTGTATTTTTCGTAACTGATCGACGGTTCGCCGGTTGGCGCCGTTGCCTGTTCAACTACTTCTCGCGCTTGCGCAGTTGGTTCGTCAGAAGCAGAATCGGCTGGTGCCGGAGAATCGCAGCCAGGCAGGGCAATGGCCAGCGCCAATGTAAGCAAAAGTGTGGAAATTTTCATTTAATTTTCTCGTAGAAGCCGGTAACGACTTTCCTGATGTTTGTCATGAAACCATTTTCGCTGAACAATTCAGTGCGGCCACGCAATTCCTCGCGCAGCCTGGATTCAAGATCCCTGTTTGCCAGCACCGAGCAGATCTTATCCACTGCATCAGCATCCGTATCGTATCTGAGTTCAGGATGCTCACCCACGATTTCAACCTGCCCGCCACTATCGGGCACGAATACGATGCATCCGGCCCGCATCAATTCCGCCGGGGCAATGCCAAAATGTTCGTCCAGCATACCGTGAATGCCGTAGCGGCACTCCGACACCAGTCGCTCAAGCTCCGCTCTGCTGACAGACTGTCTTAGCCTTACCCAGTCCCCTGCCCCCTTGATCCGGCTTTTTAAATCGCTGATATATGCCTGGCCGGCAATGGCGTCTTCATCTCCTATGATTTCAAGTTCCACCCTGTATCCCCTTTCCCGGACTGCCCTGATAATCTCGATCACTTCCAGCAGCCGCTTTGACGGACTCAGGCGTCCGAGGCAGACAAATGCGTCACGCCGTTTGTCCCAGGGAACCATTGCACCGCCCCATCTCACCGGGGGATACACAACTGTCGCTTCCACGCCATAAATCTCACGCAGTACGTCCGCCGTCCAGTTTGAATTGGTGACCATGAGATTCTGCTTGATCCGTGATATCCGGATACGGGAAATCAGCAACCAGGGGCGCAGCTTGCCGGTGAGAAACTTCCAGAGCAGCTGGCCGCCTGAGAGATGGTCAATTTCCTGAAAAGCCTGGATATGTCGCTGCATGTGGGGGAAGTGGGTATATTGTATTCCCGGACGGCCAAAGTCGAATTCATCGTCACAGGTCATCACCATGTCGTAGCGAGCGGAAATCGATTGGGCGAATCGCATCAACCAGGCCAGGCGCTGGGCACTGAACGGATCGGGATCTATTTTATCGACATGATTCAACGGAAAAGGGAGCCGCTTTATCGTGAAATCGCTCGCTTCCAGACTGGTTCCAAAGTGCTTGTTGATCGATTTGAACTCGGGGACGTAAGAACAGAACAGGGTGATGTTCCAGTCCTCACGCAGGCCTTCAAGGCTCCACGCCAGCACACAGTTGCCCCCTCCATACGCACAAAAGCCGTTGGACATGTACAACAGGGTTGGTTTGTCCTTTTTCAACTCCGCCATACAGAGTGTTTCCTCAGTTTTTTTCCGTCAGCGAAACGCAATCCCAGCATGTGCCTCAGGGGCTGAGTCCGATCCAGTAACCATTGGACATAATAGGACCGACGGCAACGGTAAAAGTAAAGCACATCATCGATAACCGCCTCGGTTGCCAGGACAGCATCCCGGCTCATTCGCAAGGTCCAGTCCATATCCTCGGCAAAATCCACTTCGGCGAAAGGATACCTGGCGGCAATGTCTCTTCGAACAGGTGTTATGTGACAGGGCGGCCTGAGATATTCACCGCCGCTGCAGCGCCACTCCTTGAAACGGACGGAGTGAATCATCTTTTTCGGGTGCTTACCCCGGAACGTGATTTCTCCGGCGAAGCTGATGCAGTCGGCCTGTTCCTGTTGCTGAATGGCTTTAAGGATTTTGGCGACATAGTTCTGACTCACCCAGTCGTCATCGTCCACAAACACCACGAAGCGGCCATTAGCCTGATTGATCAACTGGTTTCGTTTGGCTCCGACCGCGCCGCTTCCATCATCCCGTAAGGTCAGTATTTCAACCGCTTCCTCACCTGAGGCTGCTGCAATCTGCCGCATCAGCTCGCTTTGCAAACGGCCACACAGTTCACTTCTGCTCTCGAGCGTGGGAATCAGGATACTCAGCAGTCGCTCGCGCTGATCAGCCACGCCCGCTACCCGTCAGACTGTCTTTGAAATAAAGGAGCGCGCCCAACACCAATCCCAGGCCACTGTAAGCGTATTGCAACCAGATCATCGCCAACGTGCGGACAGCAAAGCCATTACTCCTTCGTTTGCGGACAAAGGACAGGAAGGGTCTGTTCAACAAAACCAGGGTAAGCAGTAAAACCAGTTCCAGCACAACCAGGCCAACCACGCCGACCGGCTGAATCAACAGGCCCGCCAGCATCAGGAATACGACGATGACGCTGGTGACATTGTTTGACGATGTATTCAGATCATTTCGGTACACCCTGCGTTCCAGCATGATCCGTGTCCATGGAATGGCGCGCTGGAACACATCACTTTTCATGAGAGACACCAGGGTGTACCGCTTGTTATGCGTCAGCTGAATATCAGGGCAAAGCAGAATGCGGTGACCGGAGTTGTGCAGTCGATATCCCATCTCAACGTCTTCCATGAATCGCAGATCTTCCTGAAAACCGCCGATTTCCTCGAATACCACCTTTCGTATGGCGCCAAATCCGCCACAGAATGTCACAGCCTCACGACTGGACACCTGGTGTGTGAAGTGGTGTTGCAGATTCTTGAATTGAGAGAAAAAGCTTTTCGAAGGCGTGTCCTGCTGGAACGAACAGAACAGGGCGGCAATTTCCGGTTGTCGTTCGAATTCTTCAAGCACCTGTCCCAGCGTGCCGGGCTCGACCATGATGTCCGAATCGAGAAAGAAAAGATGGTCGGCAGTGGCCTTGCCTGCACCCAGATTTCGCGCAGCTGACTGTCCCCCATTCTGCTCCAGCCTGATGAACTCGTCGCAACGACCGGCCACCACATGCTCACAACTGGCATCGGATCCGTCATCCACGACAATCAGCTGAAATTCTCTCAGCCGTGAACGGTCCAGAGAGTCCAGGCACTTGCCGAGATTGAGCGGATCGTTGTACACCGGGATGATAACGGACAGTTTATTCATTCACCTGTGCTGCTGTTGACGGCTTTTCATACAATTCTCTCAGCCGGGCTGCGAGCAGGTCCCAGTCATAATGCTGCTCAACCCTCTTGCGGCCAGCCTCTGCCATATCGTTCCAGCATTGCCGATCTTCCAACAAACGCACCACCGCTTTCGCAAATTCCCCGGGGTCATCCGCCGTGAGTATCTCATGACCATCCTGCAGGCTGAGTCCTTCCCGACCCAGGGTCGTCGAAACCACCGGCCGGCCCAGGGCCATTGCCTCCAGGATCTTGAGACGCGAACCACCACCGCTACGTAACGGTATGACGGCCAGCCTGGACCTCTCATAGTAAGGCATGGGATCTTTGACGCGTCCCGTTACATTTACCTCTCCCGGTCTCTCCAGGTCCGACAGATGCTCGTTTCCACCGGAACCCACAAGGTTCAGCACGCAACCTGGCCTGCTCTTTCGAATCAGCGGAAAAATATGCCGGCAGAAATAGCGCGCGGCATCACGGTTGGGCAGATAACCCATGGTACCGATGAACAGGATTTCTTCGGTCCTTTCATCCGGGCTGGGCAGCCGTTTTAAAACTGAACAATCGACACCATTTTCGATGACTGAAATCTGACCTTGCGCTCCCAGAGCACGAAGCCTGCTCCGGTCATCATCCGAAACCGTGATCACCTGGTTGAATTTATCCGATGCAGGTGCTTCCCAGCCCTTCATCAGCCACCATTTCAATGCTGCCGGAATCCGGCTGATCCCCGAACTCATATCCAGCATGGTGCGATATTGCTGAACGCCGATATTGTGCAGTGACAATACCGTGGAGCCTTTGAAGTCAGGAGGGAGCGCGCTAAGGTAAGGGGCCAGGAAGGAGTGTTCGATTTGGACTACGTCGAACTTTACCTGCCGTGTCAGTTCAGCGATTTTGTGTGCCAGTTCCCGGTAATAGTACGTGGCGGTCGCAATGGGGCGTTTTCGAAAAAGGCCCGCCACACCGGTTGCCAGGGAACCTGCTGAACGCCGGCCCGCGACGACGCCATCAACTTGTTGGCAATACTCGAGAAGCTCAGGGGCATGATCGAGTTCATCTTCAAACTCGAGCAGGGAAAGCAACCAAACACGGTGGTGCTTCGCCACACGCCTGAGCAGATTGAAGTCCCTTAGCCTGGCGCCGCTGTCCGGAGGAACAGGCAGCCCAAACGTGACGTAAAGTAAATTCAATGAGAATCGCCGGTCTTTGAAACCCAGCTATTATGCCTGCAATACGTCGATAATGAGTTGCCTGTGGCGTGAAATGAAAATATCCAGGGCTTCCCGGGTCTGGTCGAGGTGCTCATCGGTCATTGGCAGTGACAGGAACATGTCGCCGCGACTGCACAGGAGCACGCCCTCCAGCAGCATCTCCATGTGCAGCAAGGGCCGCATGGCATGGCAGCCGGCGCTTATATCCGAGGTTCTCAAGGTCGGCACCCTGGAGAAATGAATGGCGATGATCGATCCCATGCCATTGGCGTACATGGGAATATCACGGGCCGCAAAGAGTTCGTTGAGCGACAGGCGGAATGCCTCTGACCATTCGAAGAATTCCTGGGCGCGCTCAACAGTATAAATCTTGCCCATCGCGGCACAGCCGGCCGCCATAGAGAAGACGTCATTATTGAAGGTCCCCGCGTGGTTCCAGCGGCCCGGCAGCTTGGGATTATAGTGCTGCATGACCTCGGTGCTGCCACCGAAGGCGCCGATGGGGTGGCCGCCACCGATGAATTTGCCTAGCGTGGTCAGGTCGGGCCTGTAGCCCAGGATGCCGTGACAGCCGTGTGGACCGATCCGGGCCGTCTTGACCTCGTCGAAGATCAGCAGAGCCCCGATTTCCGATGTCAGGCGCCTCAGCATTTTCATGAACTCCCGGTTGCCGGGGATGTTCCCTCCCGCTCCCAGGATGGGCTCGACGATGACGGCAGCGAGTTTGTCGGCGTTGCGGCAAATCAGTTCTTCAGTTCCCTCGATGTCATTGTATTCCGCGAGCACGAAATCGAAGGGCAGGTTCAGGGCACAAGGCCCGTCCGGAAACTTGATTACGCCTCCATGGTAGGCGCCGTTGAACGCCAGGAACTTGGTGCGGCCGGTGAGCATCCGGGCGGTCGTCATGGCCCAGATATTTGCCTCGGTCCCGGAGTTGCAGAACCTGATCTGATCGATGCCCGGAAACCGCTCGCACAGGAGATCCGCCAGCTTACGCTCGTGCTTTGTCGGGGCCCCCATAGCGAATCCGTGGGCCGCCGCCCGGTTGATGGTTGAGGTGATGGTGTCGTCGGAGTGACCGAACAGGCCGGCAGAGTATTCACCGACGAAGTCCACGTAGCGGTGGCCATCCACGTCCACCAACTCGGCTTCTTCGCCCTCCGCCATGGTTAGCGGGAACGGATCGAAATGGAGCACGGTGCGGGTATTTCCACCGGGCAGGGAATCCTCGGCAGCCTGGTCAGCGGCCTCGCTGAGGGGATTTGCGGAACGGTAACGCGCACGGGCGTCTTCAATGGCTCGAGTCAACGCTTCCATGGTTTACTCCTATTCAGACTTTTTCCAGGGCGACGGCAATGCCTTGTCCGACGCCGATACACATGGTGCACAGGGCCAGCCTGGCTTCGCCGCGGTATAGCTGGTCCATGGCGGAGACGGCCAGCCGTGCACCGCTCATTCCCAGTGGGTGACCCAAAGCAATTGCGCCACCGCGCCTATTGATCCTTTGATCGTCATCGGCCAGGCCGAGTTGGCGCGTGCATGCCAGCGCCTGTGCCGAGAAAGCCTCGTTGAGTTCGATGATGTCGAAATCATCCAGGGACAATTCCAGGCGCTCCAGCAATTTGCGGGTTGCTGGCACCGGCCCGACACCCATGATCCTTGGCGGCACGCCGGCGACCGCCATGCCCAGGACACGAACCCTGGGCTCCAGCCCATTGCGCACCGCACCGGCTTCCGATGCCAGCAGAAGCGCCGCAGCGCCGTCATTGATGCCGGACGCATTTCCGGCCGTCACCGTGCCATTCGGAAACAGGGGCCGCAACTGCGCGAGCTTTTCCAGTGACGTATCGCGGGGGTGTTCGTCCCGGTCCACGATCAGCGGGTCCTTTTTACGTTGCGGCACACTGACTGCACACATTTCCCCGGCCAGGCGGCCGTCTTGCTGTGCCGCTGCTGCCTTGGACTGGCTCCAGAGGGCAAATTGGTCCTGGTCTTCACGGCTGATGGACATTTCTTCCGCCAGGTTCTCCGCCGTTTTCGGCATGACGTCGGTGCCGTACTGTTCATTCAGCTTTTTATTGATGAACCGCCAGCCCATGGTCGTGTCGTGCATTTCCTGGGTTCGGCCGTATGCGCTTTCCGCCTTGCCGATAACAAACGGCGAACGCGACATGCTTTCGACACCACCGGCTATCATCAACTCACCCTCCCCGGCCCTGATCGCTGCGGCGGCGCTGCCAACGGCATTGAGCCCGGAGCCGCACAACCGATTGATCGTGCAAGCCGGCACCTCCATGGGCAGCCCTGCCAACAAGCTGCTCATGCGTCCCACGTTGCGGTTGTCTTCACCTGCCTGGTTGGCACAGCCCAGCATCACGTCATCTGCTGCAGCCCAGTCCACGTCCTGGTTGCGTTCCATCAGTGCAGCGATCGGAATGGCCGCAAGGTCATCCGTGCGAACTGAAGAAAGCCCTCCGCCGTAGCGCCCTACCGGCGTCCGGATACCATCACAAATAAATACATCGGTCATTGCTTTGATCCACTCCTTTGTGGGTTCAGGCCACGTGCCTTTATGCCGGCGGTAAAATCGGCGCCCCGGTCTTCTGTTCAACTTCCTCGAAACCGATGCCCGGCGCCAGTTCAACAACCCGGAATCCATCAGCCGTGACATCAACCACAGCCAGGTCGGTGTAGATGCGTGACACCACGCCCGGTCCGGTCAGCGGATAGCTGCAGCGTTCCACCAGCTTGGGATCACCGGTTTTGGTCGTGTGCTGGGTGATAACGAAAATATTCTTCACGCCCTGCACCAGGTCCATCGCACCGCCAACTGCTGGAATGGCGCCGGGTGCACCGGTAGACCAGTTGGCGATATCACCGTTAGCCGCCACTTGCATGGTGCCAAGCACGCACACGTCGATGTGGCCACCGCGAATCATGCTGAAACTGTCGGCGTGGTGAAAGTAAGCAGCTCCTGGATTGGCTGTCACGTATTTCTTGCCGGCGTTCATCAGGTCAAGGTCACGTTCTTCCTCTGCCGGTGGCGGACCCATGCCCAACATGCCGTTTTCGGTGTGGTAGATGAATTCCCGGCCTTCCGGCACAAACTTCGCCACCAATTCGGGAATACCGATGCCGAGATTGACATAGGACCCGTCCGGTATGTCCTGCGCAGCCCGGGCTGCCATCTGCTCCCTGGTCCATCCTGCGATGACGTCTGTGCTCATGGGTACCTCCTCCCCTCGGCGATCAGGGTGTCTTCATGCACGGGATCGCTCACTTCCACGACCCGGTTGACAAAAATACCGGGCGTAATGACGTGCTCAGGATCAATCTCTCCTGAATTCACCAGCTTTTTCGTTTGCACGATTGTCGTGGTGGCCGCCATGCACATCAGCGGGCTGAAATTGCGAGCTGTCTTGTTATAAGTCAGGTTACCGACCGGGTCGGCGGTCTCACACTTGATCAATGCAAAATCCGCCCTGAGCCAGGGCTCCATAACGTAGGGACGTCCGTCGAATTCGCGCGTTTCCTTGCCCTCTGCCAGCACGGTCCCAACCGTGGTCGGTGTAAAGAAAGCCGGAATCCCTGCACCCGCCGCACGAATCCGCTCGGCCAGCGTTCCCTGCGGAACCAGTTCCAGTTCGATCCGCCCTTGCTTGTAGAGCTCCGGGAACACTTTCGACTGGCTGGAGCGGGGGAACGAACAGACCATCTTGCACACCTGCCCGTTTCCGATCAGGGCTGCCAGGCCTACCTCGCCATTGCCGGTATTGTTGTTGATAACCGTCAAATCTTTCGCGCCCTGGTCGATCAGGGCATGAATCAGTTCAATCGGGCTTCCGGATGCGCCAAATCCACCCACCATGACGGTAGCGCCATCCGGAATATCGGCTACTGCACTCGCGACGGATGAAACCTGTTTGTTGATCACGGATTACTCCTCCTGGAGAACGAATAACTATAAAAACGCCTCTGTTTTTTCCCACAGGGCCTCGATACGGTCGATACGGGCTGTCGCATCCTCCTGTAGCTCCTTTGCCACCCTTGCTACAAGCAATTCAGCCATTGCCACGGCTGGCACCGAGCTGTCGAACGGGCCCACTGCCGGTACTTCGATTTCACACCATGCATCCGCCAATTCGGCCAATGGCGACAGGGGGCTGTCGGTTACCGCCACTATAGTGACCCCGGCGTCCGCCATTACCTGGGCCGTGTGGGCTACCTGGCGACGGTAGCGGAAAAAATCGAAAACGACGCCAGTGTCGCCCGGGATTGCCTCGCTCAGGTCGGTTCCATAGGTATGTTCATGGAGCGAATGCACTCCGGAACGGACCATGGACAAGCCGCTTTGCATCGCATTCGCGCCGGCCTGGGACGTCTCACCAGACAGGATCCAGACTTTTCGTGCCCGGACCAACGGCCTGGTTAGCTCTGCAATATTCGCACTTTCAAGTGCGGTAAATACCGAGGCGATCGCATTGTTTATGGCAACCCGAACCGGCAGGGCACGCTCCCTGTCGTGCCTGATCCGCTCGCTCGGCCGCGCCAGCTGGTGGGACAGGTCATTGCGGACATGCCGTTGTAATTGCGTGTAGCCCTTGAATCCCAGGGTGTTAGCGAAACGCACAATGGTCGGGCGGCTGGTTCCAACGTGGTTGGCCAGGTCGGAAACGGTACCGAAAGCCAGCAGCGTGGGTTCGGCCAATACGGCCTCGGCAATGCGCCGCTCGGCGGGTGTCAGCTCGCTGCTGACCGCCGCCACGAGGTCCTTGGTGGAAGCTGGCGCCCTGGTAATGTTCATTTTGTTACATTACCACATTTTTGCCTTCCAATGTGTTACATTATTGTCTGGAAGCAGATTTAAATCACGAGGTGTGAAGTGGCAAATACAGGCAGATACGTCCCGGCTGAAAGAGAACAGGCTTTCCTGGAAACGATAGAAAACCCCAAGTACGATCGCGAGATCACCAATGGTCTCAAGCCGTTCTTCGAAGACAAGGCTCCGGACGACATCAAGAATTTTTATTCCCCCGATGAACTCTCGATCCTGCTGAGTCTTAAAGGCACTGAACGCGACGTTGAGAACCGCATGCCGGTGAAAATGACACGTCACTTTTTCGAAATGGCCCAGAACAGCAAGCCCTTGCAACGGATCATCAAGGCCAACCCGAATGAAACCCTGAACCTGCAGGGCTCTGAAGACCCTGGGCACCAGATGGACTTCGCCCCGGTCGAAGGCCTGCTGCACAAGTACGAAATGGGCCTGTTGTATGTCGTCTCAACCTGTTCAGCCCACTGCCGTTTCTGTTACCGGGAAGAGCTGATCAGCCAGAAGGAGGTCGAACGGCAGGACGGCACCGTGGCCAAGAAAGGCCTGGCCAAGATCAAGGACGTGACCGATTACGTTCGCGCGCACAACGACGTGGTCGCCGCTAACGGGGGAATACACCCGCAGACAGGCCGCGAAAAACTGAGGGAGGTTCTGCTTTCCGGCGGTGACCCGATGGTGCTGCCCAACCGCAAGATCGGGCAGTGGATGGCTGCCCTGGCCGAATCAGGCGTGGAATCCATCCGCCTGGGCACCAAGGAAATGTCGTTTCACCCGAAGCGTTTCGACGAAGCGTTCCTGGCCATGCTGGACAACTTCCACGAAACCTACCCGGATGTCGGTTTCCGCCTCATGATCCACTTCAACCACCCGGACGAGTTCTTGCTGAAAGAGCCGGACGGCGCCTATCAGAAGAATCCCAACGGGTCGCTGAAGTGGCATGAAGACACGCGGCAGGCCATGGAGAAACTGGTTTCCCGGGGCTGGATCAACATCGAAAACCAGGCGCCGATCATCAAGGGGATAAACGACGATCCCGATGCTCTGCGCGTCATGCAGCGTGCTCTTTACCGCGTCGGCGTGGGCAACCATTACTTCTTCTGCGGCCGCGATATCGTGGCTTACCGGGCGTTCAATGTGCCCATCGAAACCGCCTGGAACATCCTGAATGAATCCCAGAAAGGCCTGTCCGGCGTAGAAACGCACGCGCGCCTGTCAATCACCCATTACAAGGGCAAGACCGAGGTGGCAGCCGTCACCAATGAGCCGATTCCGGGCGTTCCTGGGACAGAGAACGGCGTATTGATCTTCAAGATTCTGCGTAACGCACTGGATGCGCCGGACCGCGGGAAGGTCTGTATCGTGGGCCGCAACCCGGATGCGATCTGGTTCGATGACTATGATGACCGGGTGATCTATGACGAAGCGGGATTGTACGAATACTCCCGGGTGGACAAGGAAGCGGTGATTACCGGAGATGTGGCTGCCTGACGTCGTCAGGCGGCCTGTGCCTGTCGCAGGTACTCGATGCCCGTTTCGTAATCTACCAAACGGTTCACCACGTAAAAGGCGAACATGGTGGACAGCCAATCGGAGAATGCCTGCTTTGAATGCAGGTGTTTGCGCATGTTGATCATCACCCAGGAGAAATGCTCCCAGGTGTCGAAGCAGGAACTGCAATCACGTTCCAGGCCCGTACAACAGCGTCGCGTTGACTGGAAATCCGCGTTAACGGCACGAAAATGCCGATTGTAAGGATTGCCGTTAAGGATGCGGTCTGCATTGACCGGATTGTCCGCTGTCAGGTTGGTGCAGACCTCATAGCCCCATGACTGACCGTTCAGGCGCCCGGTAGTTACCACCTTGTTCAGATAGCGGGTGGTGAACAGCATGTCCGGGTAGCGGGTGATCATCCGCTCGATTTCACCACGCACTTCGCCAAAACCCCGGCGGTAATCCAGGTCGCCTCCCAGTTCGGAGACGTCACTGTAATAATTGAAAAGAACCCGGTTGCCGTTGTCGATACACTCCTCGACCACGGATTCAACTTCGTGCGCATGGCCGGGCGCCACTGTGTAATAGAAAAACGCCCTCGGATCATCCCGGTAATTTTTCAGCGCAGTCGCGAAAAGGTCCTTTTTACCCTCGTTGCGCAGCTGGGCATCGGTCGCGTGGTTGCCCCACACCGCTATGCCAAGCGGCATTTCTTCAAGGCCTTCTTTCGGGATCGGAATGAGACCATTGGTGGCGACGTTCATCTTGAAATGCCGGTAGATCTTCCGCAGGCGGTCAGGGACCAGCGCCGGCTCTCCGCCGACCACGGTGACGAAATTCGTGCCCCGGGCTTTTTCTTTTTCCAGCAAGGTATCAAATGCGACGTCATCCCTTTGAACAGGCACCTTGTCCATGCCTTCTTCGTAGTAATAACAACCGGCGCAGCGCAGATTGCACTTGCTGGTGATGTCGAGGGAGATGGGGCGCACGGGCCCGGTTTTCCGGACCAGGTCGTACATTCCTTTCAACAAGGGGTCTGACAGGTAATTTGAAAGTCTCGACATATGGCGATTTTATTGGTCTCTCTCGCTGCACACCAGCGGGTGAGCCAGGCAAACTGATCTGCATCCCACTTTTCAGAAATTTACCCGCTGCATGCAGGGGCTGAAACCGGAACCGGTTTTAGAGTCGCTGACCAGGCTTCTGATTTGATAAGGTAGCCGCATCAATACAAAACTGATTCATCAAGTGGATAATCCATGGACCCGACAACTGCCAATGTAAATCCTGATCACCTGTCCTTCTGGATCACTGCCCCGGGCGAGACCGACCTCCTTTTCATACTGGTGGCCATCTTCCTGGTCCTGGTATTGGTCGCTTTCGGCGCTTTTTATTTTACCGTTCAGTCGATCCCGGATCGCATGGTGGAAGGTACGGGCAAGGCGCAAATGCAGGTTGTGGGCCTGCTTGGCCTTTTATCGCTGTTTACCGGAAATAATGCACTGTGGGTGGCGGGACTGTTGCTGGCTGCAATCCGCATCCCTGACTTCGTTACACCCCTGAACAGTATCGCCAGGTCGCTGAAGAAAACCGCCAGGAGGAGCAGCTAGCCATGTTGGAACTCATTTTCAGCGCGCTGATCACCATCTATCCGGATTTCCTGTACCGGCGTTACAAGCAGGGAAAGCGGCTCGGGCACGAGATCACGATCTTTTCGGTCTGGTATGAATTGCGCTGGGGGATTACGTCCTGCGCGATACTGGCCACCGTACTGATCACCGTGATTTTCTACTATCACCCCTCTTCAACGAACATCACTTCACTATTCAGGACGGTGACCCTACTTTCCGATACCGGAGGCCGGGTAGAAGAAGTTTACGTCAGCAACAACCAGTTTGTTCAGCAGGGCGACCCGATCTTCCGGCTGGACACGTCCCGCCAGCAAGCCGCCGTCGAGACCGCTTACCGGCGCATTGCCGAAATTGATGCAGCACGGGTGATGGCAGAAACTGAACTGGGTGTCGCCCAGGGAAACATCAGCGTAGCCGAGGCTGCATTACGCGGCGCCCAGGACGAGCTGATCCGCCGGCAGCAAGCGGCCCAAATCAACCGATCGGTGGTCAGCGAACAGGAACTGGCTGCTTTGCAGGCGAATGTCGATGGTCGGAAAGGCGCACTGGAAGCCGCCCTGGCGGCCCGGTATGTCATCCAGTCCAGAATCGATAACATCCTGCCCGCGCAACGCGCCAGCGCAGCGGCTGCGCTGAAGCAGGCAGAGACAGAAATCGCAAAAGCCACCGTGTATGCAGGTACTGACGGCACGGTGCAGCAATTCAAACTGAAGCCCGGCGATATCGTCAACCCGATTCTGCGGCCTGCCGGCATCCTGGTGCCCGCCGCTTCCGGCCGCGGCCGGTTCCAGGCCGGTTTCAGACAGGTATCCGCCCAGGTGCTAAAAGTGGGCATGATCACTGAGATTACCTGCGCTTCCAAACCACTGGCGATCATCCCGATGGTGATCACTGAAATCCAGGATTCGATTTCAAGCGGGCAGCTGAGGCCTACCGACCAGCTGATCGACATCCAGGACCGGTTACGGCCAGGCACGGTCATGGCCGTGCTCGAGCCAATTTACGAAGGCCATGCCGATGACATCACACCAGGCAGCTTTTGCGTGGGCGTGGCCTACACCAGCCGGGAGGCGGAGAGGGAATCCGGTGAAATCAAGGGATTTGGCCGGTTCACATCGTCCCTGGTCGACGGCATGGGGATTGCAAATGCGCTGGTTATTCGAATCCAGACTCTGATTCTGCCGATCCGGGCGCTGGTTTTTTCTGACTAGGTTAGCGTGTCAGGTCTGGCTCCCGCCGATCCTGCGCTGTGTATCCTGCAACCACTCCGCCCAGCGAGGGTCCTCGTGCAGCGGCCGCAAGAAAGGCGATGTTTGCAATCTCAGCAGCATTTCCTGGTTGGCCGGGGCATTACCTGAATCGAAAGCGGATTCGGTTGCGACCCCCAGCCAATGGAAAGATTCATCGAGGCTGCCTCTGAAGGCATGGATGTCCGTCAGCTCGACGGCATAAAGTGAATTATCGTACGCCATAAGATTTTCCAGAGCGGCCTTCGCCTCTTCGAACCGGCCCTGTGCCTGGTAGGCGTAGACCAACCCACGAGCGCGGGGTGCACCCGGTGGCAACTCCAGCACCAGCCGCTCTGCTTCATCCAGTCGATCCTGCAGGATCCGGATTTTCGCCAACTCCACGACAAACGCATGGGCATGTGCGGGGTTGAGCTCGCCGGCATTGGCGTATTCGATGGCAGCTTCTTCGAGCCTTCCGTTTGTGAACAGGTAGCTTGCCAGGTTACCCCGGTTGACAAAACCAAGCGGATCCAGTTTCACGGCCCGTGCTTGCAGTTCCACAGCCTCTTCAAACTGCCGCTCTATGTAGGCAATCCCGGCCGCAATGGACAATACCAGCGGACTGCCCTGCCCCAGTTCAAGCGCGCGTTCCAGGTAAGCCTCCGTGAGGTCCCGGTTGCCTGTCTGAAAATGAATCTGTGCCAGCCGGATGTAGGCCTCGGCATTCAGTGGATCCAGCGCCAGTGCCTTGTCGAGGGCCATTTTGCGGATGTCCAGCCCCTCCTGCCAGTCAATCACACCTCGCCAGGCAAGTGCTCCGGTCGTGCCGGCCATACCCAGCCAATGGTCCGGCTGTGAAGGGTCCATTTCCACTGCTGCACGAAAATGATCATGCGCAAGTTCCGTGTCGCCCCTGGACCGCCGGTTGAAAAAGAAACGCCCTTTCAGGTAATGCTCCCTGGCTTCACTGTAGCGAGGCGGCGCTCCCCGGGCTTTACGTTGCAACGCGCCAGCGCCGGCCAGTTTCTGGCCAAGCACCACAGCCACGTCACCGGCAATGTCACTTTGTACTTCCAATGCATTACCCAGCCACCGGTCGTAGGTCTGGGACCACAGGTGGGCGCCGCTGGCGCCGTCGATCAGCTGGGCGGTGATCCTCACTCGGTCACCTTCCTTGCGCACACTGCCTTCCAGCAGATTAGCCACGTTCAGCGAATCGGCAATGGCTGTGGCCGACTCGTTGACGTCCCTGAATGCAAAGGAAGAGGTGCGCGCCATTACGATCAATCCGGGCGTCCGGACCAATTCATTGAGCACCGCTTCGGCAATTCCGTCGGCAAAATACCCCTGGTCCTGATCCGGGCTCATGTCTGCGAATGGCAGGACTGCGACCGACGTCGGCGCAGGCTGCGAATGGATCAATGAATCATTTGTATCAACCTGGATCAGCCAGGTGAAAATGGCCGCGACCGTGATAAAACTGAGCGTGAGCATTGAAAGACGGCGCTTGCCGGAAGGCGCGCTCGCGCGAGTCCCGGGAGCCGGGTCGGAAGCAGTCTTTTCAACGGCCTCATCAAACAGGTAGCCCCTGCGTGGGACGGTTTTGATGATTTCTCTGTCCGGGTCTCCCAGCACTTTGCGAATTTCGACCAGGCATTGGGTCAGCGAGTCGTCAGTGACTACAACGCCATGCCAGATCGATTTCATCAGCTCATTTTTGCTGACCAGCCTGCCGGCATTTTCAACCAGGTAGCACAGCACACCGAACGATTTGGGCCTGAGCGGGATCGCGTCGTCACCGCGGGTCAGTGAGCCGCGATCAACGTTCAGCGTGTAGTCACGGAACCTGTAAACCAGGTGATCGTATTGGCTAAGGACTTGAGAGGAAGATAATCTTATCATTGAGATATTCTGCTTAGTGCCTTATTCTTGTCGTCGACTATTATAGTTGTGATTTTGACGAATTTCAGCGAACTTTAGCAGTTTTTTCGGAACTCTTACTGCTGATTTTCAATAAGGTAAACGGCATCTCTCCTGGGGACGAAGGCCAGTCACTTCAGGGCAGAAATCTAATACTAAAAACAATACAAAAAGAAACGCTCCCAGGCCGTGCACGGGATGGATATACAGTGCTCAGCAGGGTGAGGAGTCAGCCAAAGCCATGCAGGTGGCCTGGAGGCGTCCTACGGGGCGCCTCATTTTTTTGTGTAGACAATAAAGAATCAGGGCCGGGCGGTAAATTTTGTTACCATCACAGCCTGTTATGACAACAGACATAGATAAGAGAAAGATACCCCTCTGGCTCGCGGTTTTACCGCTGATCTTCCTGATTACCATGCTGGCTGCTTCGGTCAGCCTGTTTGGAGACAACTCTTCATACGGCCCCAACCAGATCGCGCTGATGCTGGCCGCGGGCGCTGCCGCGCTGATCGGCTTGTACCTGGGCGATACCTGGTCGGAACTTGAACGCGCCATGGTGGACGGCATTACACTGGCGCTTAAGGCCTGCCTGATCCTGCTGGCGGTGGGTTCCCTGATCGGCAGCTGGATGCTGGCCGGAACGGCCCCGGCTGTCATCTATGTTGGCCTGGGCATTCTCGATCCGTCCTGGTTCTACCCGGCAGCCCTGGTCATCTGTGCCCTGGTCGCCGTATCAATCGGCAGTTCATGGACCACGGCCGGCACGATCGGTATCGCCCTGATGGGCATATCACAAATCATGGGACTGTCGCTGCCGATTACCGCCGGCGCGGTCATTTCCGGTTCCTATTTCGGCGACAAGATGTCCCCGCTTTCAGACACCACCAACCTTGCGCCGGCGATGGTAGGGGTCGACTTGTTCGTTCACATCCGGCATATGGCCTGGACAACCGTGCCATCGGCCCTGATATCCCTGATGCTGTTCACCATTATTGGTTTGAACACCGAGACGGCGCAGGCGCCTGTGGAGAGTATCGAGGCGTCCCGCGCCCTGCTCGGGGAAAACTACAACATCGCCTGGCCGACCATCCTGCCGCTGGTGCTTTTGCTCGTGTTGGCCATGCGCAAGGTCTCGGCATTCCCTACCATTGCGATCGGGGCGCTGGCAGGTTGTGTCGTGGCGCTGATCTGGCAACCGGCGCTGGTACAGTCCTTCGGTAACCCTGAAGGCGACCTGTCTCGCTGGGCCGGAAGCATCAAGGCGCTGTTCATGGCGCTGGCCGATGGATTCCAGATCAGCACTGGAAGCGATTCGCTGGATTCCCTGCTGTCCCGCGGAGGCATGTCGAGCATGCTCAATACGGTCTGGCTGATCATGTCGGCCATGTGCTTTGGCGGCGTCATGGAGCATACCGGCCTGCTTAAGCGGATCGTCGATGCCCTGCTTAAAGGCGTGCATGGCACCGGTTCACTGATTACCACCACAGTGCTCACGGGAATCGGCATGAATATCATCGCAGCCGACCAGTACATTGCCATCGTGTTGCCGGGAAGGATGTACCGTATGGAATTTGCACGGCGTGGATTGGCGCCACAGAATCTTTCCCGCACCCTGGAAGACGCTGGGACAATGACTTCCGCGCTGATACCCTGGAACACCTGCGGCGCCTTCATGGCCGCTACGCTGGGTGTGCCAACCCTGGCATACGCGCCCTATGCTTTCCTCAATCTGTTCAACCCCGTCATCGCGATCATTTATGGCATCACCAATTTCAGAATCGTACCGCTGGAAAAAGCCGAACCAGAGCCTGCCGCAGCCTGATCATCGATTGCGCGGGGACAGTGGCGGATCCTGTACATGCAAGAACCAGCGCGCTGCAAGGATGTTCCGGGAAAACCAGCGGTTTTTCATTAACCAGCGGGCCACGGACTGTTTGACTCGGGAAGGTAGTTTTTCCATCAGCCCCGGGGATGGTTCACGCCGGCCGTAGCGGGCTTCAAGCAGGTCCACATATGCCTTTAGACCCTCGCAGCGGTAGTCACCCTGACAGTCCACGATGACCTGCGCAGCCAGCAACGCAGATTCGACCGCCGGACGAATGCCCTCACCGCTTTGCGGGTAAGCCAGCCCGGCAGAATCTCCGATCAGGAGGACGTTGTCGTCAACCAGGCGGCGCGAGGCATGATGGTACAGCAGGTAGGCATGGCCTTTGAGCTTTTCGGGCAGCTCCGGCGGAATCCTGCCCTCGGCCTGCAGTCGTTCGCAGAATTTCCTGACATGGCCTGACAGCTTGTGTTTGTCTTCACGGCCAAGGCCTATATTGAGGTAATCTCCTTTACGAAATACCCAGCCATACCCTTTCAGATCAGGTGTAAAAAAGAGCTCCGGGGTTTCTCCGTCAACCGGGCATGTCGCCTTTTGCTCTTCTGACAGCCTGAATTCGACTTCCTGTGCTGCCACTGCGATTTCACCGCCACTGCGGCCTCGCATGCGGCGGGCCACGGGGCAAAAATGCCCACCTGCCCCAATGACCAATCGGGCTTTGATGTCACCGTTGACCAGCCAGCCGCCACTTTCTCGTTGCATGGACCTGAGCGCCTGGCCCAACACCAGCTCGGCGCCGCAGCGACGCAACAGGAAATCATCGAACTCTGTGCGGCGGATGCCATAACTGACAGGCTCACCCGGAAAATCGGACCGGATCAACTTCTGTCCGATCAGGCCGGTCCGAAACGAGTGAATCGGCTGCAGTACACGTTCCCGCCCATATTCCCGGAGATCAACTTCGAGTTCCTGCAAGACTGCCGGCGTGACCCAGCCGGCGCAGACTTTCTGCCGCGGAAACTGCGCTTTATCAAGCACACCGACATGCAGCCCGTGTCTGGTCAACGCCCACGCAGCAGTAGAGCCGGCAGGCCCACCACCGACCACGAGTACGTCATATTGGCGCGGAGGCGACAACTCAGTCTGTCACGCCCGGGGTATTTTGGCCCGGATACTGGTGGGATCTCGACCAGGGAATGGCGTTGTTGCCGCTTTGTGTAAACACCCACTGGAACAGCTGTAACTCACCGACGCTGAACGCAGCCTGGGAGCCGGCCAGGTACAGGCGCCAGGCTCGCACGAAACGATCATCATGCATGGCTCTTATCTGGTTCTGGTGGTCTTCGTAACGCTGCAACCAGTGTCGCAGGGTCAGTGCGTAGTGCAACCTCAGGTTTTCCACATCGAGGACGGACAATCCGTTGGGTTCGAAAATTCCTGCTGCTTCCCGTAACGTCGGCGGATAGGCACCGGGAAAAATTCGCTGCTCGATCCATCTGTTCAAGGGCCGTGGGCGGTTACGCCCGATGCTGTGGATCAACCCGCGGCCGGGATTTTTCAGACACTTGTAAATGACTTGGCCCAACTCGGCATACTGTTCCACACCGACGTGCTCGAGCATGCCCACCGATACGAAAACATCATACTGCCCCGATATATTACGGTAATCATCCAGCACATATTCCACGCGGCCGGACAGACCGCTCTGCTGCGCCCTCTCAGTGGCATAAGCCACCTGTTTGCGGGAAATATTGTAGGCCCTGACCTTAACCCCGTATTGCTCGGCCATGAATCTGGCCAGCCCACCCCAGCCGCAGCCCGCCTCTACCACAGTGTCTCCCGGCTGAAGCTGAAGTTTTCGGCATACGTGGTGAAGCTTGGCCACCTGGGCCTTTTCCAGGCTCATCGCCGAATCCGGGTAATAAGCGCAAGTGTATTGCATGTACTCTGCGTCGAGCCACAGCCGGTAAAAATCGTTGCCAATATCGTAATGATGATGGATGTTTTCAGCAGACCGGGACAGTGTATTGCGCCTGATTCGCCGGGAAACCCGGTCCAACCAGCGACGGACCGGTTTCTGGCCGCCCCGGGTCTGGATTCCCTGGTAAACCCTTTCCAGCAAACCTGGCAAGTCACCTTCGATCTCGATGCGGCCGTCACTGTAGAGGTCACCAAACCGAACTTCGGAGTTCCTCATGACCTTGAACAAGGCACCCCTGTCCCTGAACCAGATCAGCGGTGCGGACGAGTCATCATCCTGCCCAAGTTCGGTGTTATCCCATAGTCTGAAACGGATTTTGGGATTGCCCAGCGCGCCCATGATCTTGCGGGCGAAGTAATGGTCAAAGGTGCTGGACCTTGTTCCGGCCGGCGAGTCGGGCTCATCCTGGCGGACGACCGGACGCACGGATACCTGCCGGGCGCTGGCGCTGGCCGATTGCTCCCGGTGGTAAGGCAGAGGTTTTTGCTCTCGAACTTTCATGATCATAAACCCGTATATTCATTTTAAACATGAATTTTTTGTGTGCCAAGGAGAAGGGCTATACGGTAACATCCGTGCACATGATCACAGCGTTCCTTCTTTTACCCGTATTCGCCATCCTGGTCTGGCTTTACTTGTATTGCCTGCCTGTGGACAAGTCCCGGAAAGGCCGATAGTTAATCCGGGCATCCCCGTCAGATCCATGCAGCCACTCTTACCTGCTCATCTCGCACGACTTCTGACGCATTCCCACCCCCCGCCCTCGGCGCCGCTGAACCGGAAATGGCTCAACCGGGTTTATCGTTCACTGTGGAAACACAGGTTTCGCGGCTCGCTGAAGTGGAAAAGCCAGCCGCACGCAGAATTTTTGACTTCCATCGAATCCAACGCCGCGTTCGATTCCGGCGGAGCGGACTGCAACGCTGGTGTCGTCATCACGACGTGGAACCGACCGGAGTATCTGCAACCGTGCCTGGAATCGCTGGCGCGCAGTGATCTTTCAGACACGGTGGTTCTCCTGGTAGATGACGCGAGCGATGACCCGAAAACACGGAGTCTGCTGGAAAGTTTCGATTTACCTACTCCGCTGGTCAAAGTTCATAAACGGGAACGGACACTGATGCACGTGGGCCTGGATATTGGCTGGTGTTTCCTGCAGAACCTGGGTTGTCGCTACCTGTCCAACCTGGATGCCGATGCCATCGTTCGCAGGGATTGGTTCACCCGCCTTCGCTCATTGTTCGAATCATTACCGTATCCTGCCGACACTATCCTGCTCAGTGGATTCAATCGCAGTAATTCCCCCTGCATACTGGAAGAGCACGAAAATTACTTTCGCAAAAGCCGCATGGGCGGGATCAACTATTTTTTCACACCCGGTTTCTACCGGAAAGTCCGGTACCTGATGTTCAATTCCAACTGGGACTCACACATACAGTATTTGTGCGGTACCGAACAGAACAATGAATATCACATGGTGTGTTGCAAACCTTCTGTCGTTCAGCATATTGGGAGAAAGGGGCTTAATTCAGGCACCAACAGTCCGTTTGACACCGCGGATGATTTCACACCTGGCTGACGCGCCAGGATGGCCGCGCCGCGGCTGATTCATGAAGGCTTCGGTTCAGAATAGTCCAGCCAGGGATTGTCTGAACTGATGTTCCTGTGATGATCATCCGAGCGCGTATACTGGATGGTTGAAACTCCGCCATGCTCGTGTCTTATCACCGGCGGATCGCATTCATGCACCTTGCAGGTCCTGAGGGCAGCGCGCCACAATACTTCGTCAGAAGGCTGGATTCCGCGCTTGCGTACCTCCTTTACCGCTTTCCGGGCCGCACGGGGTGTGACCACGTATCCCTGCGTCCCTGAATAATGGGACGGCGCAAGGTTCAACACCAGGGCGTCCCCTGGCAGTTGCGGAGGCTGGTCGACAAATACCACGTCGTGCTCCAGGATCATGATGGCCTCGTTAAGCGCAATACACTTTTCCCACAGCAAAAAGTGCGACAGACAGCAACCGATTTCGGGCGACGTGATCCACCATTCGCCCCGGGGGACCGCGTCCCGGTCTCCGATCGGCTTGTCCGATATCTCGCGATAGATTTTGCGGTTGATATCCAGGCCGGATTCCAGCATGGACGGTATGGCCTGGTATCGCGATACAGCGGGAAACTTCCGGACCTCGATTCCAAGGGCCGCAGCCGATTGAATGCACCTGTCAGCTCTTGCCTCTGAAAGGGCCAGACCCGCAATCGTGATCACAAAAGCCGGCATGAAATCTTCACCTTAGCCCGCCACTCCCCCGCCATCCACCACCAACGATTCGCCAGTGACGAATGAGGATTCGTCAGACGCCAGGAACACGACAGCATCTGCAATCTCATCCACGGTTCCGATCCGCCCCAGTGGGCGGCCGGCGGCGCCTTCAGAGTAGTCATCCCATGACATCCCGCGCTTGGCGGCATCGTCATGCAGCATGGGGGTCAGCACGTCACCAGGGCATACGCAGTTCACCCTGATCCCGTCGGGACCATGATCGATGGCCATGGCCTTGGCCATCACCACCAGGCCACCCTTGGCCGCGCAGTAAGCTGCAGCCTTGTCTCCGCCCAGGATCCCCCAGCCGGAGCTGGTATGGATGATCGAACCGCTGCCTTGGGCGATCATCGACGGCAGAGCATATTTTGACATCAGGAATGCGCCTTTCAGACTGGAATCGATGGTCTCATCCCATTCCTCTTCCGAACACTCCACAATCGAGCGTGGGTGGAAGACCCCGGCGTTATTGAACAGCACGTCTATCCTGCCGAACCGCTCCAGGGTCTGCTCCACGGCCCGCCGGCAATCAGCGGCGAAGCGCACGTCGGAGCGAATGAACAAGGCTTCCCCTCCCCCTTCCTCGATCGACTCGACCACGAGCCTGCCGCTTTCCTCGTTGCGCCCGGTAATCGCGACGGCGGCGCCTTCGCGCGCGAAGCGCTCAGCCGTTGCACTGCCGATCCCGGAAGTACCACCCGTGATCAGGGCTACCTTTCCTTCAAGTCTCATGGCGTTATTCCCTCAATCGTGTGTCCACTGGCTGCAGAGTCCCCCGGTTGTCTCTGCACCGTCCATGACATAAACCTGGCCGGTTGCGAACGCCCCGTCCTGCGAGGCCAGGAAAGCGAACAGTGCAGCGATCTCTTCCGGTTTCGCGTGCCGCCCCATCGGGATCTTGCGATTGACCGCAGCCAGCATCGCATCGGTATACTCGGCGCGCTGCATCGGGGTGAGCACATAACCGGGTGAAATCGCGTTGACCCGAACCACGGGGGCCAGTTCCAGGGCCATGGCATAGGTCAGGGCGATCACGCCACCTTTGCTGGCACTGTAGTCTGCATAATGCGGGTAACCCGCAGTGCCTGCGGTAGAAGCCGTGTTCAGGATCACGCCCGAACCCCGTTCTGCCATGTGCCTGGCGGCAGTCTGGGCAACGTAGAATGCACCTTTCAGGTTCACTCCCAGTACCTCGTCCCATTCCTCGGGTGTAATGTCCAGGAAATCGTGGCGGATACTGATGCCGGCGTTGTTGATCACCACATCTACAGAACCCATGCTTTCAATCGCCCCGCCAAAAGCTGCCTGTACCTGTTCCAGGTCAGACACGTCGGCTTCGATCACAGCCGCCAGCCCTGGCAGTTCCTCCGCAACCCGCGCCCGTGCGTCGGCGCTTCGGTCAAGTACGGATACGGTGCAACCCTCTTCCAGGAAACGCGCTGCGGTGGCCTGCCCTATACCGCTGGCGCCGCCGGTTACCAGGACATTTTTTCCACTCAAACCCCGCATGATTTTCTCCAGATGGCCCGACTGCCTGACGGTTCAGTATATCGTCAACACGCTGCCAGGAATTTTTTGAATCGCTGCCAGGCATAGGGAATAAAGCGGATCTTCTGAATGGGCTCAACGGCCAGTGGCAATGCTGCCAGGGCATATTTGTAGTCGGACAGAACCAGCATCCGCTTCGTGTCTTCCAGCAATTTCCGAAACTGCCGGTCTCTCTCCCCCGAGTCTCTGAATTTAGCGTTGTCGAGGTAGAAATTGATCAGCATTCCCAGCTCGTGATCACCGTACCTGGGCTCTGCAATCCGGAAAAAAGGGCTTTCCGGCTGCTGGTGTTCCATCACGGTTTCGGCAAACAGGTTGGAGAAATCATAGGCCTTGTTGTTAAGGCAGGAAAATTCAAAATCCAGCAACTTAATTTCACCGCTGTCCAGCTTCATGATGTTGCCGTGATAGGTATCGTTATGGCAAAAAACCAATTCTCCTTCCGGGATACAGCGCCTGACTTTTTCCATCGTGGTGGAACTGTAGATTTCGCGGAGATCTTCGCACATTGCACGCTCATCGGCTGGGAAGCTGGCTGACTGTTCTTCCAGTACCTTTCTTGCCAGCCGGCCCCACTTATCATGTAGCAGTTCGAAGAAATCCTGTCGCGGCAGGCCAGGTGGCCTGATCTGGTGGAAACGGTAAAGCTGGCCTGCAATCTGTCGCAGGTTATCCGGCACAAACAGGTCGGCGGGCATCAGCGTCCGGCCCAGGTAGAAGGATTCGATGCGGCAGGTGTCGTCGTAGTGATGACAGTGGGCGGCTATGCCTCGTGAACCCAGCGTCAGGAACACTTCCTTTTCTGTTTCAAAATCGAGGATGGCATTTTCCTTGCCTTCGAGACGCCGGTACAGGACCGCGGGTGGTTCAGCCGGCTGCTGGCAACGCACGCCCATGGTGAAGGAAGAGAACCCCTTGGGGTCGTCGAACTCAAAATCCCCGACGGAAAGCCTGGCCCAGTCCGGAAACAGCGCCGTGCACTGCCGGAATATCAAAGCTTTCGATTGTTCTTTCAAGGCCAGGGCTGGATGTCAGTTACTTCAAAACAGCCCTTCAATTCGCCGGTCTTCGTTGACGTCAATCGCTTCAGATGATGGCTTACGCGGAAGCCCCGGCATGGTCATGATGGCCCCGCAGACCACGACCAGGAAACCGGCCCCGGCCGACAGGCGGATTTCCCGGATGGGAACTTCATGGCCGCTGGGTGCACCCAGCAGGAGCGGATCGGTGGAAAAACTGTATTGGGTCTTGGCCATGCAGATCGGAAAGTCGCGGTATCCAGCCTTGTCGAACTCGGCAAACTGCATCCGTACTTTTTTGTCGGCAATGATGTCCTCGGCGCCGTAAATGGTGCGTGCGATGTGGCGGGTTTTTTCCCACAGGCTCATGTTGTCGTCGTAGAGCGTCCTGAACTGGGATTGTTGGTTCTCGAGCATGGAAATGACATGCTGAGCCAATCCGCGCGCGCCTTCGCCGCCGTGCTCCCAGTGTGAAGAAACAGTGCACTCGACGCCCAGGTCAGCGCAGTAATCCCGGATGGCCTGGTGTTCTGCATCCGTGTCGGTCACGAAATGATTGATTGCAACCGTCACCGGGACGCCGAACTGACCCATGTTGCGGATGTGCCGCCCGAGGTTTTCACAACCCTTGACGACAGCCTCGACATCTTCACCAGTGAGGTTTTCTTTTGCCACACCACCGTGCATCTTCAAAGCCTTGGTGGTTGCAACCAGCACCACGGCGTCGGGGCGCAAGCCGGCCTTGCGGCACTTGATGTCAAAAAACTTCTCGGCGCCAAGATCCGCACCAAAACCTGCCTCTGTAACAACGAAGTCCGCCAGTTTCAGGCCTGTTTTCGTCGCCATCACCGAGTTGCAACCGTGGGCGATGTTGGCAAACGGGCCGCCGTGCATCAGCGCCGGATTGTTTTCCAGGGTCTGGACCAGGTTTGGCTGGAACGCGTCACGCAGCAACGCCACCATCGCCCCGGCGACATTCAGCTCCCTGACCGTGACGGGTTCACGCTTCCGGGTATAGCCGATCACGATGTTGCTGATCCGTTCTTTCAGGTCATCCAGGCTGATTGCCAGGCAGAAGATCGCCATGATTTCCGAAGCCACGGTGATGTCGAAGCCAGCCTGGCGTGGAATGCCGTTACCCGGGCCACCCAGGCCGCTGGTGATGTCACGAAGCGCACGGTCATTCATATCCACCACGCGCCTCCAGGTGATACGCCTGGAATCGAGATCCAACTGGTTTTCCCAGTGAATATGATTGTCTATGACGGCAGATAGCAGGTTATGCGCTGCACCAATGGCGTGGAAGTCACCGGTGAAATGCAGGTTGATATCCGTCATCGGAACCACCTGCGCCTTGCCACCTCCGGCTGCGCCCCCCTTCATACCGAAACATGGTCCAAGACTGGGCTCGCGCAAACAGATCAAGGCCTTTTTGCCCAGCTTGCACAAGCCGTCGCCCAGGCCGACGGTCGTGGTTGTTTTACCCTCTCCCGCGGGGGTAGGGGAAATAGCGGTTACCAGGATCAGTTTCCCATCCGACTTGTCCTGGACACTCTCGAGGAAATCATAGTCGATTTTGGCCTTGTCGTGACCGTAAGGAATCAGGTTGTCAGCAGGAATCCCAAGTCCCTCTGCCACTTCCCAAATCGGCAGTATTTCTGCAGCCTGCGCGATCTCCAGGTCGGATGGATATTTCGTCATGATTCAGTCTCACGTTGAGTGGCATTGGATGATACTAAATATGACGATTGCTTTCCTATCCAATTACATTAACCTGTAGCCCTGCCGCGGGAGGTGCGAACATGAACCAGATTGACATTGACCAGAGAATTTACGACCTGTACGACGAGTATTGCCATGGCTTCATGGAACGGCGCGAGTTTTTACGCCAGGCCAGCGCCATCACGGTGGCGGGGGTATCCGGCCTCGCCATGGCCCAGGCGCTGCTTCCCCGTTACGCGGAGGCACAGGAAGTCATGTTTACCGACGACCGCATCAAGGCCCGATACGTGGAGTTCGACTCACCGGGTGGCACCAGTGGAACCATGCGCGGCTACCTCACGCACCCCAACCGGGAAGGTAAGTTTCCAGCAGTCATCGTCGTTCATGAAAACCGGGGCCTTAATCCCTACATCGAGGACGTGGCGCGGCGTTTCGCCGTTGAAGGTTTCATCGCTTTGGCGCCGGACGGGCTGTCACCGGCCGGTGGCTATCCAGGTAATGACGACGATGGCCGTAAACTGCAGCGAAGCCTGGACCAGGCCAAGCTGAAACAGGACATGCTCAACAGCGCAGCCTTCGTCAAGGCGCATGAAAATTCTGCAGGCAAGCTCGGGGCCACAGGTTTCTGCTGGGGAGGCGGTATCACCAATTTTCTCGCGGTAGAAATGGGGAGTGGATTATCAGCGGGCGTCCCGTTTTACGGGGCTGCTCCGGCGAGTGCGGACGTTCCCAGGATCCAGGCGCCGCTGATGATCCAGGCCGCGGAAGACGATCCGCGGATCAATGCCATGTGGCCCGAATTCGAGGAGGCTCTGAAGGCAAACAAGAAGGAATACGTGCATCATCTGTACGAAGGGACCCGCCATGGATTCCACAATTATTCCACTCCGAGGTACAACGAAGCCGCGGCAAAACTTGCCTGGCAAAGGACTGTAGCGTTCTTTCAGAAGAACCTCGATGAAGCATAAGGCTGCGCTGCCGCAAATAGCGACAGAACGTCTGCAGCTTCGCTGGCTGACCGAAGACGATGCTGACCTGATGCTGGCCATCTGGAACGATCCGGCATTCGTCCGATATGTCGGCGACCGGGGTGTCCGGACCCTGGATGAGGCGCTCACAGCCATGCGGGATGGTGTCCTTAAACTGTACCGCGATTTTGGCTATGGCCCCTATCGACTGGCGTTGCACGGCTCGGATGAAGCGATGGGTATTTGCGGCCTTTTCAAGCGCGATAACCTGGAGTACCCGGATATTGGCTATGCTCTTCTGCCGGCATTTGGCGGAAGTGGTTATGCGTTCGAAGCCGCCGAGGCTGTCACCGTACACGCACAAGAGCATATGAAACTGCCGGAACTCTGCGCCATCGTCACACCGGAAAACACCCGGTCTGTACACTTGCTGGAAAAGTTGGGCATGGCTGCTGGCGAACAGATCCGGATGCCCGGAGAAGATGAAGATGTCGTGCTGTACCGTGTCAACCTGGACAAATCGCTTACATTCAGATCGCCCAGCCCGTAAACTGCGCTTGCTTCCTTAACGAAAATTTTGATCATGACCCGTATACTTTTTGTTGTTTTTACCCTGACTCTCGCGGCGGCTGATGCATTCGCCGAATCAAGTGACCCCTTGCTGTTTGATTCACACGAGGTTCTGAACCTGACCATGCCGGTCAATTTCGACAAGCTGTGCCGCCCCAGGGAAACACCCGATTGCGACTATGCGCCCACTGTGTTCGAGTACCGGGACGGCACTGGCCAAATTCGGACAGTGCCGATAAGCATCCGGCGCAGAGACGGCTGGCGCGCGTTGGAAACCAACTGCCAGGTTCCGACCATTTTCGTGCGTTTCGATCCGGAACACACCGCCGGAACACCGTTTGAAGGACAGACTACGCTAGCGCTGACTTCTCACTGCGGAAAGGGCATTTCCACGGACAACCAGCGCACCCGAACCCTGCCGGATAAATTTGAAAGTTACGTCGGTAACGAATTTTTCGGTTATCGGCTGTACAACCTGGTAACCGACGTCAGCCTGAAAGTCCGGTTTGTGCGCATCACCTATGCTGATCCGGAAGATCCCCGCCGTAATTTCACCCGTAACGGTTTCTTTGCGGAACATTTCGAATCGCTGGCGCAGCGGTTCAATGCCGAACTGGTTTCCGGGTCCGGGCTGGACCTGGAAAAACTCGATCTTGCCGCAGCTGACGAGATTGCGCTATTCAATTACATGATCGGCAACACCGACTGGTCAATCCTGGCCCAGGACAATATCTTCCTGCTGCGTTTTCCCGATGGCAGGCAGGTTCCGGTTCTGTTCGACCTGGACATGTCCGGCCTGGTCAACGCCCACTATGCTGAGCCGGCGCCGGGCCTTCCGATCAGGTCGGTCAAGCAGCGGTATTTCCAGGGATTCTGCAACCCGAAAACCGACTGGGACGCCCTGTTCGCAAAATTCGGCGCACTGGAAAACGACATGCTGAGGATGTTGATCGACGCCCCGGGAATGGGCCGGGGGGATCGCCGGGCTTCGGCTGCTTTCCTGCTCGACTTTTTCGACATTCTGGTCTCCAGTGAAGAACGGCAGCGAAAGATCGTGGACGCCTGCCGGGAGATGCCAGGAGCATAAAGGAACATCTTCAATACCCGTTCAATGGCTGCAGATTTTTTCCTTTGCAGTATTGAAACCTGTTTCCCGTGCGATGAACTTTCCGCGACTTTCGAGGAAAGCAATCACCTGTACGGCATCACTGATGGATTCGCAATTGAGGTGAATCAGCTGAATCAATACCGGGCCGGATTTTGTAAATGCGTCAGCCCGGATTATTGACTCAATAATTCTTCCCTGAGCAGGGCGGGCGGAATGGATCCAATACGCAACAATGGATCGTAGAATTCACTGGGCGGTTCAGGCTCACCGTACTTTGCGATGAAATCTGCCCGGATCGATTCTATTTCCTGCATGCCGATCAGGTAGCCCAGCACGTA
>CAJIAU010000058.1_pt1 | contig 46942 bp, 50 predicted proteins | sample 9199171 | NCBI WGS metagenome assembly CAJIAU01 (sample SAMEA7708280, study PRJEB35096) | sediment metagenome | biome: marine neritic benthic zone biome [ENVO:01000025]; feature: sediment [ENVO:00002007]; material: shallow marine sediment [ENVO:03000034] sea grass bed [ENVO_01000059] ...
AGGGCAGGGTGGTCAACCTGGAAACCCGGGAAGATTTGACCGAATCGGCAAAATCGGAAGTTCGCCGTGAACTGATCGCCGACGTCGATACCACCAAACAGATTGCTTTTGCACCGGAAAACCCGGAATACGAACTGATGGTCTTCACGGATATCGACTGTGGCTACTGCCGTAAATTGCATGCCCAGGTGCCGGAATACAACGAAAACGGCATTTCCATACGTTACATGGCCTTTCCGCGGGCAGGAATAGGGTCCAAGTCTTATGAAAAAGCGGTTTCCGTCTGGTGCTCGGATAACCAGCAGGAGGCGATGACGGCTGCCAAACTGGGAGCGGATCCCGATCCGCTACAGTGTGAGAATCCGATTGCCGAGCAGTACCAGCTGGGTATGGCGCTGGGGGTCACCGGCACGCCCGCCCTGCTCACAGCTGATGGAACGCTGATCCCGGGTTACGTGCCGCCGGAACAGTTGCGTCAGCGGCTGGACAAGATGGCTACGGCGAGCAGTGCCGCCGAATAGGTAAAACACTCAGCCGTACCCTCAAATAGGTTAAACTGTTTCCCCAGAAAGCCGGCGCATCACGCCGGCTGAATGCCATAATCCGGGAGTACTGTCTTGTCCGAGTTCACCTGCCTTCTGGGAGAACCCGCTCTTTCTGACTTTCGCAAGCGTAAGCTCATTCGGTTGATTGGGAAATCTGTCGATGCCGACATCGCGCTGGAAGCTCATTTTGTTTACCTGATCGAGTCCGAAGTTCCGCTGAACGCAGCCGATATCAGTGCCTTGCAGGACCTGTTGCACGGAGAAGCGGTGGACCGGCTGGATGAAGACGGCCTGATGCTGGTTGTGCCGCGCCTCGGCACCCAGTCACCCTGGTCGACCAAGGCAACTGACATCGCCTGGCATTGCGGCCTGCATTCCGTCATGCGTATTGAACGCGGAGTGGCTTATTACCTGAGAGGTTTACCCACAGATTTCCGGGTGGCTGCCGGCCGGGAACTGCATGACCGTATGACCGAGTCGATACTGGATTCTCTGGCCGAGGCGCATGCCATATTCCAGCATAATCCGCCCAGCCCACTCGTCTCCATCCCGGTTTCTGCCGATGGCGCCGAGGCGCTGCGCAAGGCTGACAGGGAGTTGGGCCTGGCTTTATCAGAAGATGAAATTGAATACCTGGTCGAGGCATTCACGTCGATCGGGCGCGATCCGACCGATGCAGAACTGATGATGTTTGCACAGGCCAACTCGGAGCATTGCAGGCACAAGATTTTTAATGCCGACTGGACTATCGGCGGCGAGTCTTCCGATCAGACCCTGTTCGGCATGATTCGAAATACGCATGCCAGGTCGCCGGATGGTGTTCTGTCTGCCTATCACGATAATTCCGCGGTAATTGCCGGTCCGGCGGGCCAGAGATTTTTCATAGAGCCCGAATCCGGCGTCTATTCATGGCATGCTGAAAACCTGCCATTCCAGATTAAAGTTGAAACACATAACCACCCGACGGCCATCTCGCCCTTCCCGGGGGCAGCGACCGGCTCCGGTGGTGAAATCCGGGATGAAGCCGCCACCGGCCGCGGTGCGCGTCCGAAGGCCGGAATCTGTGGGTTTTCAGTATCCCACCTGGACATCGCAGGACTGGATTTTCCCTGGCGGAGCGACTTCGGGAAACCCGGAAGGATCGCGAGTTCTCTCGATATCATGATCGAAGGCCCAATCGGCGCTGCTTCTTTCAATAATGAGTTTGGACGGCCCGCTCTGTGCGGGTATTTCCGGACCTTCGAACAGGAAATCGGGGGCAGTGTCTGGGGATATCACAAGCCCATCATGATCGCCGGTGGCATGGGAACCATCAGGCAGCAGCATGTCGAGAAACTTCCGCTGCAACCGGGTGCGCACGTGGTGGTCCTGGGCGGGCCCGCCATGTTGATAGGACTTGGCGGTGGCGCGGCGTCTTCCGTGGGCAGCGGACAGAGCATGGAAGACCTGGATTTTGCCTCTGTGCAGCGTGGTAACCCCGAGATGCAGCGGCGCTGCCAGGAAGTCATCGATGCGTGCTGGGCCATGGGTCAGCAAAATCCCGTGCTATCGATCCATGATGTGGGCGCCGGTGGATTGTCCAACGCGCTGCCCGAACTGCTGAATGACGGGGGGCACGGTGGCAAGCTTGAATTGCGGCTTGTCCCCAGCGCTGACTCATCCATGTCGCCGATGGAAATCTGGTGCAACGAATCCCAGGAACGTTATGTACTGGCGATTGGCCATGGCCAGCTGGAGACCTTCGAAGCCATGTGCCGGCGCGAGCGCTGCCCGTTTGCCGTGCTGGGGGAGGCGACAGCAGTGCGGCAACTCAGGCTGACGGATAATCTGCTGGGGCAGGACCCGGTAGACATGCCGCTGGAAGTGCTCCTGGGGAAGGCGCCCCGGATGTCACGAAATGCAGAACGCCTGGTCTTCCAGGGTGATGATTTCAACGGTTCGGGGCTGGACACCGCAGAGGCCCTGAAGCGGGTGCTTCGATTCCCGGCGGTCGGCAGTAAGTCGTTCCTGGTTACGATTGGCGACCGCAGCGTCGGCGGGCTGGTGACCCGTGACCAGATGATCGGGCCCTGGCAGGTCCCTGTCGGAGATGCCGCGGTGACGCTAAGCTCTTTCACCGGTGATACGGGTGAAGCCATGGCCATTGGTGAACGCACACCGCTGGCCGTTCTGAATGCCCCGGCGTCGGGCCGAATGGCCATAGCCGAGGCGATCACCAATATAGCCTCCGCTGCCATCTGCGATATTTCTCAAATCCGCCTGTCGGCCAACTGGATGGCGGCGGCAGGCGAGCCTGGCCAGGATGCCGCGCTGTTCGATACCGTTCGCACGGTTGGGCTGGAAGTGTGCCCGGAACTGGGTATCGCCATTCCGGTTGGAAAGGACTCCCTGTCCATGAAAACCGTGTGGCGGGACGAGACGGGTGAAAAGCGCATGCTGGCGCCTGTTTCACTGATCGTTTCAGCATTTGCTCCGGTCACCGACGTTCACCGGACTCTGACCCCGCAGTTGAATATGGGGGAAGGCAACACCCGCCTGTTGCTGATCGACCTGGGGAATGGGCGCAACCGCCTGGGTGGTTCGGCACTGGCACAGGCGCACCGGCAGTTCGGCAGCGAGGTGCCTGACCTGGACAGGCCTGTGCAGCTCAAACAGCTCTTCAACACAGTCCAGGCCCTGAATTCCGCCGGATTGATCCAGGCTTACCACGACCGGTCAGACGGCGGGCTGGCCGCCACCGTGTGTGAGATGGCCTTTGCATCACATTGCGGACTGGAGCTGGCGCCTGGCATACCCGCGGATCAGCTCAATGCATTCCTGTTCGCCGAAGAGCCGGGTGCGGTCATCCAGGTGCTCGAAACGCATTACGAAGAGGTCATATCAAGGCTTATAGAAGCTGGCCTGGGCGAGCTGACTATCGACCTCGGCGGCCCTGTTGCAGGCGACTGTCTGAGCATCGAATACGATGGTATGACGCTCCTGGAAGAGAATTTACCGGCCCTGCAGGCCCTGTGGTGCGAGACCAGCCATGCCGTACAGAAGCTGCGGGATCATCCCGAGTGTGCGGACCAGGAACTGGAGTCCCTGGTGGATTGGCGTCTTCCCGGCATGCAGCCGGCACTGTCATTCCACGCTGCTGAGAATCCGGCCGCTCCGGCCATTTCCGGTGGCGCCAGGCCCGCTGTTGCGATACTCAGGGAACAGGGTGTCAACGGACACGTGGAAATGGCGGCTGCGTTTGACCTCGCGGGTTTCGACGCAACCGATGTCCATATGTCTGATCTTGCCGAGGGGCGCAGAAGCCTGGATCAGTTCACCGGTATCGTGGCTTGTGGCGGTTTTTCCTATGGTGATGTATTGGGTGCTGGCCGGGGCTGGGCAAAATCCATATTGTTCCACGACGATTTACGTGAACAGTTCGGTCGGTTTTTCAATGACAGCAGTACGTTCGCCCTTGGCGTGTGCAATGGTTGCCAGATGCTTTCAGCGCTCCGCGACCTCATTCCCGGCGCCGGTTCATGGCCGGATTTTGTCGGCAACCGCTCAGAACAGTTCGAAGGGCGTTTCAGCCTGGTCAGAATCGAGGAATCTCCATCCATTTTGCTGGAAGGCATGGCAGGTTCCGTGATCCCGGTTGTAACGGCACACGGGGAAGGCAGAGCGGATTTCCCCGGCTCGCCTGCCAGTGAGGGCCTGATAGCATTGCGTTATGTTGACAACCGTGGAGCAGCCACAGAACACTACCCTGAAAACCCAAACGGTTCGCCGTCTGGCATCACGGGGCTCAGTAATCCGGATGGGCGTGTAACGATCATGATGCCGCATCCGGAAAGAACCCTGAGAGGGATCAACTTTTCCTGGGCGCCACCCCAATGGGGTGATCAATCGCCCTGGCGCAGGATGTTTCTTAATGCCCGAAAATGGGTGGGGTGATCAATGACTGAACAGCACGACAAAGAAGAGCTGAAACTGAGTGAACTGCTGATCCTCGCATCGATGTGGATGCTGTTCGGCTTCATGTTGTGGTTCTACCTGTCGGCCTTTCACCAGGCGCCCGCGCGGATTGCCTCTGAATTCATCCTCAGCCATGTGCTGGGAGATGATTTCCACCGGATTATCGTTGAGCCCAACCAGCACTTTTTATACCAGGTGGAGACTACCATCCAGTTCACTTTCAGAGATGGTACGACGGATGCCCTGGGATTCGTGATCAATCCCCTGATCTTCAGTTACGGACTGCCATTGCTGTTCGGTCTTGTCATGGGTTCGGATGTCAGCTGGCTGAGAAAATTTGTCATTATGCTGATTGGGTACACCGTGATTACAGCTGTCCAGATTTGGGGAGTGGTGTGGGAATCACTGAAGATGCTGGCTTTCAATTTCGGTGAGCAGACCCACGCGATCGTTATGTCTCATGGGGTGTCTGATGCATCCATCGCCCTTAGTTACCAGCTGGGCACGCTGATTTTTCCCGCACTGGCTCCCATATTTGTCTGGGTACTGAGCAACCGCCCCCTGGTCGAGCAATTTGTGGGTTGGAAACTGGACCAGTTACAAAAAAATCGGAACCGATAAATCTTTAGGGTGTCTGTGCTGAAGGGCCGTTTATTCGGTACCCTATGTCGGCAACCATGTTATTGAGGCAGGATGTAGCCAGGTGCATACAGGCGAAGAAACATTAGAACTTGAACCTTCAGGCGAGGATTCGGTACCGGGCAAGGATAATCCGGTTTGTGATTTTCTGCTTGAAAATGAGCGGTTAAAAACCAATGATCTGCGGCGTGCGGTCAGCTACCAGGAACAGCATGGTGGAGACCTGGTTTCATTGTTGGTGCGGCTGGGGCTGGTCTCTGAGAGGGACGTCGCGGAGGCCGAGGCCGCTCTGCTCGAATTGCCGCTGATTCGAACTGCCGACCTGCCCGATCAGGCGCCGGAATTACCCGGGGTTTCGGTCAGGTATCTGAAACAGAATCTGATATTACCCATCGAGGAAGCCAACGGAGATTTAACCGTTGTTATGGCCAATCCACGCGACGCTTTCGCCAGGAAAGCGCTATCCATGGCCAGTGGCAAGAACATCATTCCGCAGGTGGGAATCGCCTCCGAGATCGAGAACGGTATCGAGAAACTGCTTGGCGGCGGGCGCAGCGCCATGGGCCAGATTGTCGAGAGCCTTGGTGGCGAAGACGACAACGAGCTGGAAGACGTTGAGCATTTGCGTGACCTCGCGTCCGAGGCGCCGGTTATCCGGTTGGTCAACCTGATCATGCAGAGGGCCGTTGAGAGCCGGGCATCAGATATCCACATCGAGCCCTTCGAGAACCGTCTCAAAGTGCGTTATCGCATCGATGGCGTGCTGCAGGAGGTCGAGGCGCCACCGGCAAAGTCCACCGCTGCCGTGATCAGCCGGATCAAGATCATGGCCAAGCTGAATATCGCGGAGCGCCGCCTGCCGCAGGACGGCCGGATCATGCACCGGGTGGGGGGGAAGGAACTGGACCTTCGTGTATCCACCGTTCCCACTTCGCACGGCGAGAGCGTGGTCATGCGTATTCTTGACCGGGAGAGCGTGGTGCTGGATTTTGATTCACTGGGGTTCGATGATGAAATCAGGTCGGGTTTCGTCAAACAGCTTGAAATGCCTCACGGGATCATTCTGGTGACCGGGCCAACCGGTTCCGGTAAAACCACTACCTTGTACACCGCGCTCAGCGCGCTCAACACGCCGGAAAGAAAAATCATCACCGTGGAAGATCCGGTGGAATACCAATTGGAGGGCATCAACCAGATCCAGGCCAAGGCATCCATCGGGCTGGACTTTGCGCATGCGCTCAGGTCGATCGTGCGGCAGGATCCCGATGTCATCATGATCGGTGAAATGCGCGATCTCGAAACGGCAAGAATTGCGATCCAGTCAGCGCTGACTGGCCACCTGGTTTTATCCACCATTCATACCAATGACGCGGCGGGTGGTGTGACCCGTATGCTGGACATGGGTGTAGAGGACTACTTGCTGACGTCTACCGTGAACGCAATCCTGGCGCAGCGCCTGGTTCGAACGCTGGACCCAGAGAGCAGGGAGCGTTACGAAGTATTGCCCGAGCTGGCCAAGGAGTTGGGTCTGCCCGAGCTGGATGACGGCCGGCGATACCATTTTTACCGTCCCGTGGCGAGCCCTGAAAATCCGACCGGGTACCGGGGCCGGACGTCGATTCTCGAATTGCTTGAAATGTCGGATCCCATTCGCCGGCTGGTCATGCAGCATGCCACTTCAGGCGAACTTCAGGACCTGGCAGTCAGCGAAGGCATGAGGACCATGTACCAGGATGGCCTGCTCAAATGCCAGAGAGGCGTTACGACCCTGGACGAAATCCTGAGAGTGACGCAGGAAGCCTGATGCCCCTTTTTGAATACAAGGCCGTTGCACCCAGTGGTGAAACCGTCCAGGGGACGATGGAAGCCGCTTCGCTGGACATGGTTGTGCTGAAACTGCAGGAAGCGGGCAACGTTCCCCTGCATGCCAGGGAATCCGGCTCCGGTGGTTTCGGTCTGTCCGCCCTGCGAATGGGCCGCCGGGGAATGAACGCCCGGGAAGTGGGTGAATTCACGCAACAGCTGTCCACCTTGCTGGTGGCTGGTTTGCCACTGGACCGTTCCTTGCAGGTTTTGCAGGAGCTTTCCGAAAATGAACGCGTGAAGCGAACCGTGACCGAAATCCGGGACAAGGTCAGGGAAGGCGGCAGCCTGTCCGATGCGCTTGAAGAGCAGCACGGTGCGTTCAATCGCTTGTTCGTAAACATGGTCCGTGCCGGCGAAGTAGGCGGCACGCTGGATGTCACCCTGGTGCGGTTAACCGATTACCTGGAACGCTCAAGGGAACTGAAAGACAGTATTGTTTCGGCGTTGATTTACCCGATCCTGCTGCTGGTGCTGGCTGCCGGCTCCCTGATCCTGCTGCTGGTATACGTCATTCCGCAGTTCACCCCCATATTCGAGGAATTGGGGGGCGACCTGCCGTTCATCACCAAGCTGGTGCTGGGCGCTGGCTCGATACTGCAGAATTTCTGGTGGGCGATTGTGCTGGTGACCGCCCTTGTCGTCGTCCAGTTCCGCCGGATGCTGGCGGACGCCGAGAAAAGGTTTGCCTGGGATGAACGCGTCCTGTCCATGCGCTGGGTGGGGGATCTTGTCGGCAAAATCGAAATTGCCCGGCTCAGCCGCACGCTCGGCACACTGCTGACCAACGGCGTGCCGCTGCTCGGGGCACTTTCCATTGCACGCAATGTCTTAAGCAATACGGTCTTGAGAAAAGACGTCAGTGATGCGGCGCGGGAAGTCAAGACCGGAGGCGGGCTGGCGCACAACCTCGCCAAGGGCGGGCGGTTTCCAAGGCTGGCGCTGCAGATGATGAGCGTCGGTGAGGAGACCGGGCAGTTGGATACCATGTTGATGAAAGTATCTGACACATATGACCTGGAAGTACGCAACACCATTGACCGCCTGTTGTCGGTTTTCACGCCGGTCGTCACCCTGTTTCTGGCGGTTCTGATCGGCACCATCGTGCTGTCGGTGCTGGTTGCGATATTGAGTATTAACGACCTTGTTGGCTGAAATGCCCGAAGTCAGAGAAGCTGTACAAAAGGAATCTGAGGAAATGAAAGTAAACGGCATGAACATCAAAAGAGGAAAGCGGTCTTCACGTGGATTTACACTGGTGGAATTGTTGCTGGTGCTGGTTATTCTGGCACTGATCGGCGGCCTGGTTCTGCCTGGAATTATCGGCAAGGCGGAGGGCGCAAAGGTCAAGGCTGCCGGATCGCAGATCAGCCGCCTGTCCATGGCGGTCGAGAGTTTTTACCTGGATACCGGGATAACCCCCGACAACCTGACCGAACTGGTGGGTGAATCCAGTGATGTCGACGGATGGAATGGGCCGTACGTGAAGAAGTCCAGCCTGAAAGACCCGTGGGGCAGGGAATATGTATACACCTACCCCGGTGAACATGGTGATTTCGATATTTATTCCCTGGGCGCCGACGGACAACCGGGTGGCGAGGGCAAAAATGCGGACATCAACAGCTGGGATTGATTCCGGTTGACCGGCCGTGCAAAAGGGCGGTATGAAATGAAACATCCAAGCTCCGCAAAGGGTTTTACCCTGGTCGAATTGATTGTTGTTTTGGTCATCGCCTCGCTGGCTCTGGCCCTTGTCGGAACTTCCATTTCCCGTAATATCAGTGGCGCAGAAATGAGGACCGCGGCAAGAAAGGTCGCCGCTTCTCTGCGCTATACGCGCACCAAGGCCATCTTGTCGAAGTCGGAGCAGGTCTTTGTGGTTGACACCGACAAGCTGACGTACCTTGCGCCCGAACGTCCTGAAGTGCAGTTGCCCGAGGGCATGCAAGTTGAACTCAATACGGCCCGTTCCGAACTGACTTCAGAAACCGCGGGCGGCATACGTTTTTATCCGGATGGTGGTTCGACGGGCGGTAACGTTCGGCTCGAGGCAAATGGCCGGATCTATAAAGTGAATGTCGCCTGGCTGACCGGAGAGGCATCGGTGGAGCGCCTGGACGACTGAGATGAGAAGCATGCGTTCAAGTGGTCTGCGGTCCCGCGCTGGTGGGCGTGGTTTCACCTTGCTCGAATTGCTGCTGGCCTTCGTCGTGTTTGCGCTCAGCTTCGCAACGGTGCTGGAAATACTGTCCGGTTCCATGCGCAATACCGTCAGGGCACGCCATTATTCCGAAGCTGCGCTGACCGCCCAGTCGGTGATGGACCAGGTGGGTGTGGAGATTCCGCTACAGGCGGGTAACAGCGCCGAAGGGAATTATGGAGATTACGAATGGCGGGTCGAGATCAGTGAATTCATGGCCACTGAAGAACTTGCCCAGAGTGTGCAATTGGCTGAGCTGACCGGCATCGTGCTCTTGTATGTAGAACTGTCTGTTTCGTGGGGCGAACCGCCCAGGGAGCAGATTCGGCGATTCAGCACCGTTCGCTCCGTGCTCGCCAACAGGGATATCGGGCGATGAACCGGTCCCGCGGCTTCACCCTGGTCGAAATTCTCCTTGCGCTCAGCCTGATGGGCATGTTGCTGGCGCTGGCTTATGGCGGATTGAGGGCATCGACCCGGGCAACAGACAAAGGTCAGGCGGTTCTTGAGTACAGCGGGCGCATCCGGATGGCACACCAGTTTGTGCGGAAGCAGATTAACCAGATGGTTCCGCTGGCGTTTGCGGACGAACAGACGCTTGAGCGAACCGTGTTCATGGGCGAACCGAGATCAATCCGCTTTGTTGCACCGATGCCGGGTTACCTCGGTTTCGGCGGCCCCCAGGTTCAGGAGCTTTCAATCGTCAGCGGTGATGATGGTGAAGAGCTGGTGTTGTCGCATGCCCTGCTGCAGGGTTTCGAAGAACAGATGCTGTATGAACGAGACCCGATCCTTTTAATGGGGAACATCGAGTTTGCGGAATTTGCCTTTCTCGGACGTGACGAGAATGGCGAGTTGCTGCCGTGGGTCGACCGCTGGGACCAGCCGGGTGTTCTGCCGGAATCCATTTCACTGGATATTGAGTTCACGGAGGATATTTACATCCGTTGGCCGTTGTTGACCGCGACGGTCCGGATCGATGCCACTGCATTGCAGAATCTGGTTGGGGCGAATCCTGATGAGCCGTCATATAACCGGGCCATACGTGACCTCATAGATAAACGGAAAAGTCAATGAACGAGGTTTTTTCTCACGGCTCCGTTGCCTGCCTGCCCGGCAGACAAAAAGGCGTCGCATTGGTGATGGTGCTTTGGGTCGTGCTGTTGATCACCATTTCAACCGGTGCGTATACGCTGATGGCCCGCATGGACCTGCTGGAGGCACATACCGTGATATCCGGTACCCGCGCTCGCCTGGCGGCTGAAGCAGGTCTCAACTTCGCCATATTGTCATTACGTGATCCGGATGAACTGAACCGGTGGGTTCCGGACGGCAGGCCCTATGTTTTGCTGTATGAAGACGTCCAGCTGGAGATTCAGGTGACGGATGAACGGGGAAAGATAGATATCAATTCCGCCAATGAAGAAACGCTGACACGGCTCCTGACAGGCAATGGTATGGAGGAGGAGAACGCGGTGCTGTTGGCCGCCGCCTTGCTGGATTGGGCTGATACAGATGAAATTGAGCGCGCCAATGGCGCAGAATTAGCGGCTTATCAGTCGGCTGGCCTCAATGTCGGACCAGGGAACCGGCCGTACATCATGATTGAAGAAACGCTCCAGGTGCTGGGAATGCCATTCGACGTATTCAAAACCATCGAGCCAGGAATTACCGTGTTTTCCGAATCCGGAACCCCGGATCCCGCCTATGCGCCAAAGGAGGCTTTGCTGGCGTTAGAGGACATGACAGAAGAAGATGCATTGAACTTCATAGAAGAAAGGCAATCTCAGGATGCAACGAGCGGTGCGGGAGCCACATTGCCAAATGGGCAGGTAGCCGTGGCGCGGGGCAGGGGGCTGACGTATAGTGTGCTCGCCAAAGCCACCTTGCCCAACGGCGTCTGGGACCAGATAGAAGCCACTATCAGGCTCGGAGCTAGTTCTGATGGGCGTCCATTCAAGGTACTCCGTTGGCGGGAAGGATTTCATCACTGAGAACAACATGCTGCAGGTTATAGAAGAAAAATTTTTGCAGATTGCCGGGTGGCTCAGGATCAGTCCCGCCGGGAAGTTTTTCAAGTGGTGGATCGAGGAGCTCAGGCTGGCCATGCCCGCTTCATGGCAGCAACGGCTTCAGTATGCATTACGGCGCGTGACGCTGTTGCTCAACGGTGATGCGCTGGAGATCGGTGTTGACAAGAACCGTTCGCTCAAAAACCTGTTGACGCTGTCTTTGACCCAGGATGCATCGCTCAGGAAACAGCAGATTGAAGATTTGCTGGAAGAACACGAATTGCAGGAGGCGCCGCGGTTTCTCCTGCTGCCATCTGATTCCGTGCTGAACACTGAAATGAGGCTGCCGGCGGCGGCTGAGCCCAACCTGGCGCAGGTCCTGACCTTTGAGATGGACAGGCAGACCCCGTTCAGGGCTGCGGATGTTTACTTTGACTGGAAAGTGCTTGAGCGTGAGGCCGAAAGTGGCCAGATCCGGCTTGACCTGCACGTTGTTCCGCGTGCTGACGTGGACGACACGTTGAAGACGATTTCAAGTTGGAATATTCCGTTGGGGGGTGTTGATATCCTGCAAGGCAGCCGGACCCTGGGTCTGAACCTGCTCCCCGCCGATCAACGCAGCAGAGCCGTCAATCAGAAAGGCCGGCTCAACCTGGTTCTCGGAGGGGCCTGCGCCATATTACTGGCTCTCGTCATGACGCAATCCCTGTCACTCAGGTCACACCAGGTTACTGAGCTGGAGCAGGCGATTTCGGAAGTACAGGGTGAGGCGAGGGCTGTCATGCAAATAAAGCAGCGCATCGAAGACAGCAGCGAAGCGGCCGGCTTCCTGGCCAAAAAAAGGGCGGAAACACCGCTCTCGATAGCTGTTTTGGCCGATATCACGCGTATTCTGCCGGATGATACCTTCCTGGATCGCCTGGTGATTTCCAAGTCCTCGGTGCAAATGCAGGGCAAATCCCAGAACGCACAACAACTGATCGAGTTGGTCAATGAGTCACCTTTGCTCGATGAAGCAGCCTTCCGTGGATCTACCCGGCTGGACGCGCGTTCCGGACTGGAAATTTTTGAAGTCAATGCCGACGTCGTGAAAATAGGAGCGGATTAGTGGCGCTGGTTGCCGAACAGGGAAATAATCGCCTCGCGGCTATCTTGTTGCTGGTCATTGCGGTAATCCTGGTCTACATGCTGTGTTTCCACTGGTTCATCGTTCGTCATATTGACTACGGAACCGAAATTTCAGATTTGTCTGAACAGCTGGGCCGTTACCAGCGCGTTGCGGAGCAGAAAGCGCGGTATGAATCCATGCTGCAGGATCTCAATTCCCGCAGGCCCGACCAGAGCCTGTTCCTGGGGGGTGAGGACTTCAACGAAGCCGCGGCCGAAATGTCGGAGAGCCTGGGGCAGATGATCAATACACAGGCCGAAGATACCTGCCAGATCGTCAGCCGTCAGCCCGTGCGCCCCAGGGTCCAGGAACGGTTCCAGAAAGTGACCGTCAATGTCCGCATGCGTTGTGGAATCGAGGATTTCAGAAAAATCATGTATTCGCTTGAAACCAGCGTGCCCATGGTCATTGCGGATGAGATCACGGTGATCAAACCAAGGGCTCGCCGGAGATCAAGAAATAACCCGGCGAACAGTCAGAGCGCGCTGGATATCAGGTTCAACATGTCGGGCTATCTCAGCACGGGAAGTGAATCGTGATCAAGTGGTTTGAAGGAAACCCGGTCGCCGTCGCGCTGGCATCCGTATCCGCGCTGTTACTGTTCCTTTCGTTATTGATTGGCATTGTCTGGTCATTCCCGCCGAAAGCATCCGTTTCAGATTCCGGCAACGAAGGTTCCGTCACGGCATTGGATATCCCTGAAATAGCGGACAGTGAACCCCTGGAGACTTATGCAGTCATAACCGAACGTCCGGTATTCAATCAAAGCCGCATGCCGGTCATCGAGGAAGAGGTGGCCGAGGAAGAAGAGCCGGAAGAGGAAATGGAAGCACCCGAAGTCCAGTTATCGGGTGTGATCATTACCCCGACTCTGCGCATGGCCACGCTGAGAAGCGAAGAGATGGACGAATCGTTGGTTGCGTTTGAAGGACAGCCCCTGGAAGGTAATTTTGGAAGTTGGCAGGTCAGCCAGATAACCGCGCGTGAAGTGACGCTGTCATCCGCGGCCGGGGAATCCATGCAACTGAGGCTGGAAGTCCATAACGCGCAAATAGCTGCGCCTCCCAAAATGGCCAGGCCTGATAAGTTAGAGCAGGAAAAACCGGCGGCGGAACAGCAGGGCGATAACCAGGAACCGCTGTCGCGGGCTGAAGAAATTCGACAGCGAATTGCCCAGCGAAGGGAAGAGCTCAGGAGAGCCGCCGAAGAAAAAGATGCGGATGAGCAGCCGGAAGTCGATTACCGCAGCGCCATTCAATCAATGGTAAACCGTGATTCCAGGCGAAAAAAACAAGAAGATGGAAACCAACAATAGGAAAATGGGCATGAAATCGATGGGGAAGATCTGCAAGCGTTTAATGGTAACGTCATTGGTCGTTATCATTGCCAGTTGTTCGACAACGTCACACCCTCCCATCAGGCCGATGAGCACGGGCAAGACCATCAAGACAGCATCTACCGAATTGCCGGACGCCGCCGAACCTGTTATTCCAACCGCTCTCAGCACTGACCCGGGTGTAACCGATATCGAGGTTTACGAAGGCACCGGTGTTTTTATCAACGAAGAAGCCGCCAGCCGCAGGCCGGAGGTCGTTGCCGCGGACGGTGAAATTGTATTGAACTTTGAAGGTGAATCGATCCAGTCGGTGGTTCACACCATTCTCGGTGAAGTGCTGCAGGAAACCTTCGTCATTGGTCCGGGCGTCAGTGGCCAGGTGACATTCTCCACGTCCAAGCCGGTCAGCAGGGATGAGTTGATGCCGATCCTGGAACTGCTGCTCAGATGGAACGGCGCGACCATGGTCTACACGGAAGGCCGGTACCACATTCTGCCCGTGTCAGAGGCGATCAAGGGGCACCTGGTGCCGGAAATGGGCAGCGCAGACCTTGCCATGGGATTCGAAGTGCGGGCGGTCCCGCTGCAATACATAGCGGCCACGGAAATGCAGAAGATTCTGGAGCCTTACGTCCGCGAAGGGGCCATTATCAGCGCAGACCAATTCCGTCACATGATTTTTCTCGCGGGCACTCCAGAGGAACTACGGAATTACCTCAAGACCATCGAAATCTTTGACGTTGACTGGCTGGAGGGTATGTCTGTGGGAATCTTTCCGCTGCAGACAGTGGACGTCAACTCCATCATCAGTGAACTCGAAACCATTTTTGGATCAAATGCGGAATCACCGCTGGCGGGGATGTTCCGGTTCGTGCCGCTGGAACGGCTGGGCTCTGTCATGGTGATCACTTTTCAGCAGGAATATCTCTACAAGGCCGAAGAATGGATTGAAATCCTGGACCGTGGGGCTGCCGGTGCAGGTAAACAGTTATACGTGTATCGGGTTAAAAACCTGGAAGCCCCAGTTCTGGCCGGCTACCTGATGCAGCTGTTCGGCGGGGGAGGAGAGCAGCAACGGACGCAAAACCGGTCCCAGGGCACTTTGGCGCCAGGCCTGGAGCCCGTCACGGTCGGAACGGTCAACGATTTTAACCAGAACCGCCTGGGGGCGCAGCAACAAACCGGTACGCAAGGCTCGCAGGATGGTGGGCTCAACATGGGTACCGGCGATATTCGCATTACCTCGGTTCTTGAAACCAATTCACTCCTGATCCAGGCAACCGCGGCCGAATACAATTCGGTCCAGGCTGCGATAGAGCGAATCGATATCGAACCGTTGCAGGTATTGATCGAATCGCAGGTACTCGACGTCGAGCTCAACGAGGAACTCCAGTTCGGGGTTCAGTGGTTCCTGACCAATAATGCGGACCTGATTCCGGATGGAACCGCCGACACCAGCAGTATTCTGCAGAACGCGGCGTTCGGCAGCGGCAGCGCCGAATCCGGTGGGTTCAACTTTCTGACTACGCTGACCACGCCGCTTTCCAACGGCTTGCCGTTTGTCCAGGCGACCATTGCCGCGCTTGACGAGGTGACTGATGTCAGGTCGCTCGCGGCGCCTTCATTGCTGGTCAGGAACAACGCGACCGCCACGATCACCGTGGGCACCCAGGTGCCGGTGCAGTCTTCGTCTATCTCCACCGGGACCAACAACGTGGTGAGCAGCGCACAGTACGTATCCACCGGTATTACGCTCACTGTTACCCCGCGCATCAACCCGGGCGGCCTGGTTTACATGGATATTTCGCAGGATGTATCCCGGCCAGGGGCGCGTGACCCGGATATCTCGGTCAGCGGAAATCCGCCAATCAGCAATAAGACCGTTACCAGCCAGGTGGCGGTGCAATCCGGGCAGACGGTATTCCTTGGCGGACTGATATCGGAGCAGGACTCGCGGGGTCGCACCGGTGTGCCCTATTTGAGCCGCGTGCCCATTATCGGTCCATTGTTCGGGGCCAAAACCAAGGCGCTTACCCGCAGCGAAACCCTGGTGATGATCACGCCCACGGTAATCGAAAGCGCCGTCGACCTGAAAGAAATCAGCCTGGACATGGAAAAAGAATTTTCCAAGGTCCCGCCGCTGAAAATTACGCCATTGAACAAACGGGCTGTTGAATTAGAACAACAAAGCGTAACTGAGCAGTTACAGAATTAAATAATATTGAATCAAGGAATCAAACATGTTTCATAGAATAAAGTGCCTGGCTGTTGCCGGCCTTATCCTGGCAGTATTGGCTCTCTCGGGCTGCGCCAGTGCGCCGGCATCAAAGGGGGATATCGTCAAACAGAGGGCTGAGCAGCGCTGGGAGGCCATTTTTGAGCGGGATTACGCTGCTGCTTACGAGTTTTATTCGCCCGGATACAAGTCGAAGTACTCCGCCGTTGACATGGAAATCTCCTTACGCGTACAGAAAGTGCGCTGGATTTCAGCCGATTACGTGGACCACAGTTGTGAGGAAAAATCTTGCAGCGTGAAGTTTGACCTGGGTTACCGGGTTGCAGCCCCGGTTCCCGGGATGGATGTGTTCACCGGTTGGGACAGGATAGAAGAACAGTGGATTTATACCCGCGGAGAATGGTGGTACGTCCCTCCAAAATAGTCGTTTGAGGCGGCCGTTTCTTGTCCTATTTTTACATTTCCGTTTGTTGCTTTGAATAGACACTTATCGTAATATTGAGCCGCTAATGGCCGGAGCTGAGTTGTCAGCACGTCGCTTTGTGGGGCAGCTGAATCAGTCCCGGTCCATTCGCAAGCCCTGTGTACACAACTTAGGAGTGTTGTAATGAATAGAAAAAATCTGACGGCTGCTGTACTGGCTGGTTTGGCAGGTGCTGCCGGGCTCGCAGGTACTGCACAGGCAGTCAACCTGAATCCGGATGGATTGGGACAAGTCCTGATTTATCCCTACTACACTGCCAACGATGGCAATAACACCCTGCTGTCCGTGGTCAACACCACGCATAATGCAAAGGCAGTCAAGGTGCGTTTCCTCGAAGGCTTCAACTCACGCGAAGTACTTGACTTCAACCTGTACCTGTCAGCACATGACGTATGGACAGCGGCGATCGTCAAAGGCCTGGGTTCGCCAGCCGCTTCCTACGAGACCGATACGGCCCTGCTCATCAACGACAATTCATGCACGGTTCCTTACCTGTATGAAGATCGCGCCATGCAACTGCCGGACGGTACAATGGCTGGCGTTCAGCCTTTCCTGAATCTTGCATTCACGGGTAAGAACGCCGATGGCGGTCCTACGTCTGACGCGCGCGTTCAGGAAGGTCACTTCGAAATGATCGAAATGGGTACGATTGAACCCGGTTCGGATACCGAAGACGACATCACGCACGCATTCAACAAAGACGACGAATGGCTGCCGGGCGATTGCGATCAGTTGGTTGACAACTGGACCAAATTCGCCTCCGGCTCAGACGGTATCTGGTACACCGAGTCTCTGGAAAACGATGGCCAGGCAGAAACCGACACGCTGCGTAACAGCGGCGGCCTGTTCGGCGGCGCGGCTGTCGTCAATCCACAGGCTGGCGCCATGTACAGCTATGACGCAAAGGCCATCCAGGGCTTTGACAAGACTGACGACGGTATTCACTACGTTCCGGGCACGGTCTTCCCGTCCCTGAACAGTGGTGACCAGGAAACAGCCTGGGTATTCTTCGGCGTACCGCAGAACAAGGCTCAGGACCTGACCTATGATTTCGGTGTAGACGCCGTTTCAGCCGTGTTCATGCATGAATTCACGATGAATGAATACACCACCGCGGACATTCCTGCTGAAGCAGCTACCGAGTGGATTGTTACCTTCCCGACGAAGAACTTCTACGTTGATCCTCTTCGCCTTAGCGCTGAAGAAGGCACCAACTGGCGCCCGGCGCTGACCGAAGGCGAAAAGGGTGACCCGTTGGCTTCATGTAATCTTTGGGAGCCCGGTGAAAAGTACCCGACGTATCTCGAAGATTCTGAAGAAGATATCAATGATTACTGTGGAGATGGTTCTCTCGGTGATGTCTGTGAAGAAGGCGGATTCGGTGATAGTGAACTGCCGGGTTGGGGAGAATGCGAATACGTAGCTATTCCGTTTAACCTGGACTCCAATGCACGTGCACCGTTCACCCAACTGTATGGTGAGGATGACTGTGAAGTCGTTGCCCTGCTGACCTACGATCGCGACGAGCGTACCTTCGAGGAAACTCCGGGTGGCCGTCCTCCGACCGTGTCTCCGGCACCTCCGATTACTCCGGGTGAAGACATCGTCTTCCAGCTGTGTAACGAAGTTAACGTACTTCGCTTCGGCGAACGCTCAGTCTTCGGTACGCTTGACGATATCGATGGTGACAGCCTGCTGCTGGAAGTGAACGACGAGTTCACCGACGGTTGGGGCTGGATCAGCTACGGTTTCGATAGCGATCACGTAGACGCCCTGGGCATGGTAGGCTTGCCGGTTACCGGCTTTGCCGCTTACCAGTTCGAGAACGACTTCGTTGAAGGCGATGACGGTACCGTCAAGGCTTTCTACGGCGGTCTGTTCCAGCACAAAGGCAACGTACGTAAGGTCGGTTTCGACGACAGCGTCAGCAATTAATTGCCTGATAAAATAGCTGAATGTAACCATTCAGTGGAACAAACGAGGGGCTGCTTTTGCAGCCCCTTCGTTTGTTTACTCGATAAAAATTGATAGAAACCTAGTGAATTGATATGAAACATTTCCTGATACACAGCGTCGTGCTGTTCATTTTTCTGACAGCCAGTGCCCAGGCACAGGAGGCGGGAAATATACCGCAACTGGGAACCTCGGACGCTGTTCTTGCGACCATGGGGGACGTTTCCCTCACACAAAAAGAAATCGATGCAGCCATCAGCAGAATTCCTGCAGACAAGCGCCTGATGTTTGTTCGTGACGGCGAAAAGGTAGAACAACTGGTCAGGAACCTGCTGACGAACAAAGCGCTTGCCAATGAGGCTTTGAAGGCGGATTACGACCAGGATCATTTGGTCAAATTGCGGCTTGAACTGGACCGGGAAAGCTCATTGGCAAAGTATTGGCTTGAAAAGGTCATTGCCGATGCTCCCGCGGTCGATTACGAAGCGATTGCAGAAGAGAATTACCTGCTCAATCCCGGAGCCTGGAAAACAGCGGACGCGATCGATATTTCTCATATCCTGATCAGCAACGAAACCAGGTCAGACGGCGAAGCCAGGGATCTTGCAGGCTTTGTCTGGCAATTGGTCGATCAGGATGCTTCCCGCTTTGACGAACTGGTGGAGGAGTATTCTGAAGATCCGTCGAAAGAGATGAATGGTGGGCGCTTCGATAATGTCAGGAAAAACGACATGGTGCCCAATTTTGAAAAGGTCGCATTTGCCCTGGAGAATCCAGGTGATATCAGCGCACCCACGGAAACACCTTACGGCTACCATATCATCAGGCTCAACGAGAAAAAGCCGGGTGAGATACCATCGTTCACGGCCGTAAAAGAGCAGGCCGTAAAACAGGCCCAGGTCGAATACGTGAACGAGTACCGTAAAAAATACCTGAGACAACTTCTGGCTGAGAATATAGTATTGCAGGATGGAGCAGCGGAAGACCTCGCCAAGCGTTATTTCGGTGAAGACCTGGAACTTGCGCCGGATTATTCTGAAGACTGATTTCAAAGGTCGATAAGGTAAGCCTGAATCGCGGTGAACCTGTTTACTAACAATGTATTCCGTCAGCTGGTCTCACGCGCCATCCGTACGGATTACCTCGAGAACCTGACCGGGTTCGCCTGGCTTATCCTGCAGCCGCTGATGCTGCTGGCGGTTTACGCCTTTGTTTTTACGACCATCTTCAAAGCCAGGATTCCCGATGCCGGGCCGGGCGGGTTTGTCCCGTACCTGGCCGTGGCATTCTGGCCGTGGACAGCTTTTTCGGAAGCCGTGTTACGTTCATCAAACACGGTCAGCGCCAATGCCGCACTGATTGGCAAGGTTGCATTCCCCAGTGAAATGCTGCCGTTGTCCACGGTGACTGCCACGTTCATGATGAACATGCTGGGCTACCTTGCCGTTTTGCTGGTCTTGCAGTTGATGGGCGCCCCCATTCACTGGCTGGGGCTGTTTGCTGCCTTACCCGTCATCCTGCTGCTGTATGTTTTCGCCAGTGGCCTGGCGCTGTTCGTTAGTGCCTTGCAGGTTTTTATCAGGGACATATCACAGATTTTGCCCCCGTTGATGACCTTCTGGTTTTTCACGACGCCCATTCTTTACAGTTCCAGCATACTCCCCGAAAAATTTGCTGCCGTCATGAAGTTCAACCCGATGTCCTGGTACGTGGAGCGTCTGCGTGATTTTCTGCTGCTGGGAGACTACCGGGTGGGCGTTTGGGACCTCGTGGTTCCACTGTTGACGGTCGTCATCTTTGTCCTGGCGTTGAAGTTTTTCCGGAAGTTCAGTGCCCATTTCGAGGATTTTTTGTGATGACTGCGCTGATCCGGCTGCAGGGTGTTTCAAAGGTCTATCCGCGGGTGCACAGGCCCCGGGAACGCCTCCGTGCGTTTGCCTCACTGATGGCGGGCAATCGAACCCTGGAAGGCGCGGAAGTTCTGAGCGATATCAACCTCGAGATTACACGTGGGCAATCGTTTGGAATCATCGGGGAAAACGGGGCAGGTAAGTCCACCTTACTGAAAATACTGACCGGAGTCATCAGCCCGAGCAGAGGCAGTGTGGAGGTCAATGCCCGGATGGCCGCTTTGCTGGAGCTTGGGGCGGGTTTTCAACCCGAGTTTTCCGGCATCGATAACGTCAGGATGAAGGCGGCTCTGCTGGGGATGTCTTCCAGCCAGCTGGATCAGCAGATCGACCAGATACTCGCATTTGCCGATATCGGTGATTATGTTTACGAACCCGTTAAACACTATTCATCGGGCATGGTAGTGCGGCTGGGGTTCGCGGTGGTTGCAGCTTCGGATCCCGAATTGCTGATTACCGACGAGGTACTGGCTGTCGGTGACGAGTCCTTTCAGAAAAAATGTATCCGCTGGATCGAGTCTTTCCTGGAGAGGGGAAATACGTTGCTGATGGTTTCACACAGCATGTATGTGGTTCAGAAACTGTGCCGGCAGGCCCTGTGGCTGCACGAAGGGCGTAACAGGGAGCTCGGGGACGTGTTTCCGGTAACGCAGTCTTACCTGGCATACCACGAGGAGCGCAGCGCCGCAGAAAGGATGCATCGTCGTACCCTCCGGGGTGAGAGTGGGTTGTACCGTGTAAGCGAATTCAGCCTTCCAGGCGCCCCCGAAAAAGGTGACCGTTGTATCTCCCAGGGCCAGCCCCTGGAAGCTGAACTGGTGTTGGAGTCGCCCGACGGGCTGCCTCCGGTTGCCTTGTTTGGGGTCATGCGTGCCGATGGCACGCCGGTGTATGGCGTCGCTTCGGATTTTGACGCAATACAGCCCGAGCGCGTGGACGACAGGCACTTTCGTTTCCGGATCTGTTTTGACCAGGTGCCATTGTTGCCGGGCAGCTATTCCATTCGCGGACACGCCATGGATCCGCAGGGCATCCGTCTTTGCGACACGGCGGAGTTGAGATTTACCGTTTCCGGCGACAGCCGCGAAATGGGAATCGTGCGCCTGCCCCATCGCTGGAACGGTGACGGCTGATCAGCCGGATCAGGAACCCTCGTGCCCCTTTCCATCGTAATTCCCGTTTACAATGCGCCGGATGAGCTGGACGCCTGCCTGGACAGCGTCTGGTCGACTGTCCAGGGCCAGGCAGAAGTCTTCATTATTGATGATGCTTCACCGGACCCCGCTGCCAGAGCAGTTTTGCGGCGTTGGCGCGAACGGCCCCTGCAGCGCTGGAATTTTCTCGCAAACGAGGAAAACCTCGGATTTGTCGGAACAGCCAACCGGGGAATGTCACTGGCCCCCGGGGATGTTGTATTGCTGAATTCGGACACCATGGTTACCCCGGGCTGGTGGGAAGGTCTGCAAAGATGCCTGGCATCCGATCCGGCCATTGCAACGGCCACACCATGGACGAATAACGGTGAAATTGCCTCTATTCCCGCTTTTTGCCAGGTAAATCCCGTTCCGCCGGATCTTGCCAGGGTTGCGGAAATTCTTCGCAAGTGCGGTCAGCCCGCTTATCCGGATTTGCCCACCGCCGTTGGTTTTTGCATGGCTGTTTCAAGGACGGCCATCGACCGGACAGGGATGTTTGACCAGGCCCTTTTTGGCAAGGGCTACGGCGAGGAAAATGATTTCTCGGTCCGGGCGCGGCTGGCGGGATTCAGAAACGTGCTTTGTGATGACGTTTACGTGGCGCACCTCGGAGGGCGCTCGTTCGGCCCCGCCGGTTTGAAACCGGACGAGGCCAGTATGCAGCGTTTACTTTCCCGCCACCCGGACTACCTTGAGCTGGTGCAGGAGTTCATTGCAACCGATCCACTCGCGCCCAGAAGGGCGGAGTTGCTCAATGCATTGCGACGGGCAGGCGTCGCTTTGGGGTAGAATCATTTCCAGCAAGAAAGGCTGCGGAGATCAACTTGACCAAACCCCTGGAATTTACCGGAGAGCGTTTCACGCCCGAGTGTGTGCGTGAGATCTGGTATGAGCACTTTCACCGCTATGTGTTTGCGCGCGAATGGGTTGGCGGCCTCAAAGTGCTGGATGCGGCCTGCGGGGAAGGTTATGGCTCGGCGCTGCTTGCCACAGTGGCAGCGGGCGTTACCGGCGTGGATGTATCCCCCCAGGCTATCGAACACGCACGGTCGCGATACGCGGATGATTCGCTCGAATACCGGGTGGCCGACTGCCTGGACCTGCCTTTCGACGACGATACGTTTGATTGTGTCGTGTCGTTCGAGACACTGGAACACCTGGAAGACCATGACCGGCTGATCAAGGAGTTTCGCCGGGTATTGAAACCCGAAGGCTTTTTGCTCATTTCTTCGCCGGACAAGGCGGTCTATACAGACCGGCAAAAAAATGAAAATGAATTTCACCTGCGGGAACTTTACCGGGACGAGTTCGAAAACCTGCTGGGAATCTACTTTCCTGCGTTCAGAATTTATGGACAGAAACTGGTGTTCCAGTCAGCGATCTGGTCGCCAGGAGAAACCTCCGGTGTGAAATTTCACCAGGAAAGCGATGGCAGCGTTTCCGCCTTTCCCGAATTGCATCACGATCCGGTCTACCTGATTGCGGTTTGTGCCGCTGATGAGCGCCGCCTTCCTTCGTACGAGCCCGGTCTAAGCCTTTTCGATGACGCGGGAGAGTCGGTATACGAGCACTACAACGAGGAAATCCGCAGGCACATCGCAGCGGGCAAATTGCTGGCCAGGCAGGAAAAGGAACTGGCGGAATTGAGGTCCAGGCTGAACGAACGATCTTCAGGCTCCCCCTGGTGGAGCCGCTGGTTCGGTAAATCCTGATGCCAGCTGCCGGCAGCACACCGGTGATAGAAACGGTCATCATCAATTACAATGCCGGCGATGCCCTTGAGCGCTGTGTTTCGGCCGTTTTTGCACAACCGATTGACACGCGCGTAACGGTCGTGGACAACGCATCCACGGATGACAGTCTTGACCACCTCAGAGCATCAACCGGTGATTCACAGGACCTGGAGATCCTGGTTAACGAGGCAAACCTCGGCTTCGCAAAGGCCGTCAATAGAGCCGTGAACCGGCTGGAAGGAGCAGCGCCGTACCTGTTGATCCTCAATCCCGACTGTGAAGTGCTGCCCGGTTCGATCGCGAAACTTGCCAATGCGCTAGACCAGGACAGCGATGCGGCGCTGGCGGGTCCCGCAGTGGTCGACCGGCAGGGCCGGCCGATGAAAGCCACTCTTCGCCAGTTCCCGACGCCCCTCACGTCGTTTCTGACGGTTTCCGGATTGTGGCGTCTGGGTCGCTGGATCCCGTCATTACAGGGCGTGGATCAAACCGGCCGGATGCCAACTGTAACGGTCGAGGCAGACGCCGTATCCGGGGCATGCATGATGCTCCGGCGGGAGCTTTTTCTTGAATTGGGCGGGCTGGACACGTCATACGGCCTGCACTGCGAAGATCTTGACCTGATGTATCGAATTGCCCAGCGCGGAATGCACTGCCTGTTGGTGCCTGCAGCTCGCGTTTTTCATGACCAGGGTGTGTCCAGCAAGAGCCGTCCGGGCTGGGTGCATTGGCAAAAGCACCTGGGAATGCAGCGGTTTTTTCTCAAGTTCCAGGCAGACCAGCATTCACTGCCGCTTCGCTGGCTGGTGATATCAGGCATCTGGGCCCGGTTTTTCGTGACCTGGCCGCTGATCTGGTTCAGGCGCTGAAGGGTGGGAACCTGATGCGGAAGGTCGGAGTTACGGGAGCAAGCAGCCAGCTGGGTGTGTTCCTGCTGCCGCAATTGCTGGCCGCCGGCTGCCAGGTCGACGCATTCAGCCGCAGGGCTTCACCGGCGCCGGTGGTCAGGGAGTCCGGCCGGCTGCGCTGGCTGAATACGGTTTCCGGCAGACACCTGGAAGCCTTCATCTCCTGCGGACCACTTTCGCTGGCGGTAACGGTGGTGCGTGAAGCCGAAAAGCTCGAGCGGGTGATCGCTTTCAGCACCAGCAGTGTTGCTGCGAAGGCGGACTCGCCAAACCGCTCCGAAGCACGGCTGATCGAGGCGATCAGCATGCAGGAAGACCGGCTGGTAACCGCTTGCGCGGAACGGGGTATCGGCTTGCTGCTGCTCCGCCCGACGCTGATCTATGGCTGCGGGCTGGATCGCAACATCAGTCTGCTGGCCCTGGTCGGCAAGCGCTTTGGCTTCATACCGATGGCCGGCAATGCGCCTGGCCTGAGACAGCCAGTGCATGCAGAGGACCTGGCGGCGCTGGCGGTCCATGCCTTGTCCGTCCAGAAAGCCCCCGACCTGGTGAGCCCTGCTTGCGGCGGAAGCACACTGACTTACCGGGAAATGGTGATTGAAACAGCCGGCTGTTTCGAAGGCGTGCAACCGGTTGCCATCCCGGCAGCGATACTGCAAACCGCTGCCACCGTGGCTTCCGCGATTCCTGCATTCCGGGGCATCAATGCGGAAATGGTGCGCCGCCAGGCGGTCGACCTGGTGTTTGACGATTCACCCTTGCGTACAGAACTGGCCTGGAATCCCCGGCCTTTCCACCCGTCCGCGGAAGACTTCGAAATTCCTGCCGACTGCCGCCTGTTGCAGCTAGGTTGACAAAGAGCGGTACCTGACCCGGTGCGGGGTTTCGGCATCATCGCCAATCCGGCGTCTCAAATCTGCCTCGTACTCTGAGTAGTTGCCTTCGAACCACTCGACATGGCTGTCTCCCTCGAATGCCAGCATGTGGGTGGCAATGCGGTCCAGAAACCACCGGTCGTGAGAGATCACCACGGCGGATCCCGGAAATTCCAGCAGGGCCTCCTCCAGTGCACGTAAGGTCTCTACGTCCAGGTCGTTGGTGGGTTCATCGAGCAGCAGAACGTTACCGCCTGAACGCAGCAGCTTGGCCAGGTGTACCCGGTTGCGTTCGCCGCCCGAAAGGTCTTTGACTCTTTTCTGTTGATCCGATCCGCGGAAATTGAACCGGCCGACGTAGGCGCGGGACTGGGTTTTGTAATTGCCCACCTGGATGATCTCTTCGCCATCCGCTATTTCCTCCCAAACGCTGCGGTCGCCATCGAGGCTGTCGCGGCTCTGGTCGACGCAGGCGAGGTCAACGGTAGGGCCCAGGATGATAGTGCCGTTATCGGGGGTTTCCTCACCCGTCAGCATGCGAAACAGGGTCGATTTGCCTGCCCCGTTGCCGCCAATCACGCCCACAATGGCTCCGGGAGGGATGCTGAAGCTGAGATCGTCGATCAGCAGGCGATCGTCGAATCCCTTGCTCAGGTGTTCCACCTCGATGACCTGGTCGCCCAGGCGGGGACCGGGAGGAATGAAGATCTCGTGGGTTTCGTTGCGCTGCTGGTGGCTTTGTGAACTCAGCTCCTCGAACCGCTGCAGGCGTGCCTTGCTCTTGGCGCGGCGGCCCTTGGGGTTGGACCGCACCCACTCCAGTTCGGCCTGGATGGAACGCTGACGCGCTTTTTCACGGCCTTCTTCCTGCTGCAAACGTACCTCTTTCTGTTCGAGCCAGGAAGAGTAATTGCCTTTCCATGGAATGCCGTAGCCGCGATCCAGCTCAAGGATCCATTCCGCGGCATTATCGAGAAAATAGCGGTCATGTGTAATGGCCACGACCGTGCCCGGGAACTCGGTTAGAAAACGTTCCAGCCAGCCGACCGATTCAGCGTCAAGGTGGTTGGTGGGTTCGTCCAGCAACAGCATGTCCGGGCTCGACAAGAGCAAGCGGCACAAGGCAACTCTTCTGCGTTCACCGCCGGACAGATGGCCGATGGATGCGTCCCAGTCCGGCAGGCGCAATGCATCGGCTGCAACCTCGAGTGTCCGCTCCAGTTCCCAGCCGTTGGCATTTTCGATCGCTTCCTGCAAATCGGCCTGTTCGGCGAGCAGCTCGTTCATCGCATCATCATCCATGGGCTCCGCGAATTTCATGCTGATTTCATCGAAGCTGTTCAGCAGGTTGCGAACCTCGCTGACGCCTTCTTCGACGACCTCGCGCACGGTTTTGCTGTCATCCAGCTCCGGTTCCTGCGGCAGGTATCCAATCCGCGTGCCTGGCTGGGGCCTGGCTTCACCTTCGAACTCGGGATCGACGCCCGCCATGATGCGCAGCACCGTGGATTTGCCGGCGCCATTCAGGCCCAGGAGGCCAATCTTGGCGCCCGGGAAGAAGGACAGGGAGATGTCCTTGATGATTGTTCGGTTGGGGGGGACGATCTTGCTCACCCCGATCATTGTGTAGATGAATTGCGCCATGCTGTATCCCGGACTGGTAAGTGAATTTCCGGGGCGAATTATGCGTGATGCCCGCCTCCGGGTCCAGATTCACGGGACGTTGAAATTCTAAGCAGTCATCCCACGTTTACGGACCTAATAATGTTAATATTGAAAGCTTGCCACAGGACAGAGAAACAGGAATGTTTGACCAGACTTTTCGCATTAGCGGCTATGACGAAGAATTGGCCGGCGCCATCGCCGCGGAACGCACGCGGCAGGAAGAGCATATCGAGCTGATTGCTTCTGAGAACTACGCCAGTCCCCGCGTTCTGGAGGCCCAGGGATCTGTGCTGACCAACAAGTATGCGGAGGGTTATCCCGGCAGACGCTACTACGGCGGCTGTGAATTTGTCGACCAGGCCGAGCAGTTGGCCAGGGAACGGGCGAAAGAGCTGTTCGACGCAAACTACGCCAACGTGCAGCCCCATTCCGGGTCACAGGCCAACGCTGCCGTATATCTTGCATTGATCAATCCCGGCGACACGATCCTGGGCATGAGCCTGAACGAAGGGGGTCACCTCACGCACGGCAGCCCGGTCAATTTTTCGGGCAAGATGTTCAACGCGGTGCAATACGGCATCAATATCGAAACGGGCATGATCGATTACGAGATCATTGCCCGGCTGGCCAAAAAACACCGGCCGAAATTGTTGATTGGTGGTTTCTCGGCCTATTCCCGGGAAATCGACTGGGCACGGATGCGTGAAATTGCCGATTCGGTGGGTGCCTGGTTCCTGGTGGACATGGCGCACGTGGCCGGCCTGGTGGCTGCCGGGCTTTATCCCAGCCCGTTGCCGCACGCACATGTTGTGACGTCCACTACTCATAAGACGCTACGAGGCCCCAGGGGCGGTATTATTCTTGCCGTCGCCGATGAAGAGATGGAAAAAGCGCTCAATTCCGTCGTTTTTCCGGGGACGCAGGGTGGCCCGCTGATGCATGCCATCGCCGCCAAGGCCGTTGCATTCAAGGAGGCGCTGGACCCGGAATTCAGGATCTACCAGCGCGACGTGATCGACAATGCCCGCGCGATGGCCGCGGTCATCATGGAACGGGGTTACAAAATCGTCTCCGGTGGCACGGATAATCACCTGTTCCTCGTCGACCTGATCGGGCAGGACTTTACCGGCAAAGACGCCGAAGAGTCGCTGGGCAGGGGATTCATCACCGTCAACAAGAACACGGTGCCGGGAGAGCCGCGCTCACCTTTTGTTACCAGTGGCCTGCGGATGGGGACACCTGCGGTGACCACGCGCGGGTTCAGTGTGTCCGATTGCCAGGAACTGGCTGGGATCATTTGTGACGTGCTGGACAACGTCGGTGATGCCGGGGTGGAGCAACAGGCAAAGCAGGCTGCTCTCGATTTGTGCAGCAAGCACCCGGTGTATTCGGAATAAGCCGATGTGGTGCCCTTTCTGCAAGCATGAAAACACCCGGGTGGTGGATTCCCGCCTGACCCGCGACGGCATGCAGATCAGGAGGCGGCGACAGTGTGAAAGTTGTGCCTCGCGGTTCAATACTTACGAAGCGGCGGAACTGAAAGCGCCCAGAATCATCAAGGCGGACGGCGCCAGGGAAGCCTTCTCCGAACAGAAATTGCGGGAAGGGATGTTGCGCGCGCTGGAGAAAAGACCGGTCGAGACCCGTCAGGTCGAACGAACCATCCGGTCTTTGCTGCGCGAAATTTCCACGGTGGAAGACTCGGAGATTCCCAGTTCCCTGTTAGGTGAGTGGGTTATGCGCGAGTTGAGCAAACTGGACCAGGTTGCCTATGTGCGATTCGCTTCCGTGTACAAGAGGTTCGAGGACGTCCAGGCGTTTCGTGATGTGATCGAAAGCCTCGAGCGGGAAGCCCCTGCCGACGAGGACAACCCGCAGATTTCCTTGCTGGATAAAAAATGATCTTCACCAGGTTCGACCATGAATGCATGGCCCGGGCCCTCAGGCTGGCGCGCCGGGGCCTGTATACAACCGACCCTAACCCCCGTGTGGGTTGCATCATAGCAGACGGCGAACAGGTGTTCGGTTACGGCTGGCATGAGCGGGCGGGCGAGCCGCATGCCGAAATCGCGGCGCTGGCAATGGCAGGCGAATCCGCTCGGGGGAAAACAGCCTACGTCACGCTGGAGCCCTGCAGCCACCATGGCCGCACGCCACCCTGCACCGAGGCGCTGCTGGAGGCCGGCATCCGGCGTGTCGTGGTTGCAGGTGAAGACCCCAATCCCGAGGTCAGCGGAAACGGAATTTCCCGGCTCACCGACGCAGGGCTTCAAGTCCAACGGGGGTTGATGTCACAAGACGCGGATGACCTCAATCCCGGTTTTCTCATGCGCATGAGAGCAGGGCGCCCCTGGATACGGATAAAATCCGCAACCAGCCTGGACGGAAGAACGGCCCTGCTCAACGGGGATAGCAAGTGGATCAGCAGTGAAGCTTCGCGTCGGGACGTACAGCATTGGCGGGCGCGTTCCTCAGCGATCCTGACCGGAATCGGCACGGTGCTGGCGGACGACCCTTCGATGAACGCGCGTGTCAGCGAGCCCGTAACCCAGCCGGTCAGGGTTATTGCTGACAGCAACTGGCGGACCCCGGCCGACAGCCGCATCCTGGAAAATCCCGGGATTGTGGTCATCGCGGGCAACGAAGAGGTGGCCGCTCCGGAGGGCCTGGCTTCCTCAGGCGCCACGTGTTTACCGCTGCCATCGCACGATGGAGTGATCAGTCTCTCCGCGCTGATGACAAAGCTGGCTGACATGGGCCTCAACGAGGTGCAGGTCGAGGCCGGCTCCGGGTTGTGCGGTGCATTGCTCAATGCCCGGCTGGTCGACGAAATCCTGGTTTACCAGGCGCCGGTTCTGCTGGGCAGTGGAGGTCCCGGGCCTTTTGCATTCGGGCCGCTTGAATCCATGGCGGAGCGAACGCATTTAGAGGTGCTGGAGACCATTCAATTTGGCGGTGACATCAGAATCCGCCTTAAACCCGAAATCAGGCATTGAACATGTTTACCGGAATCGTTGAAACCAAGGGAACCTTGCAGGAAAAAGTAAAGATGGGCGGTGATTATCGCCTGCGTATCGGATGTTCCGGCCTGGACTTGTCGTCGGCCCGCCCCGGCGACAGTATTTCTGTTTCGGGGGCCTGCCTGACCATGCTGGAGCCCGATGATTCCGGTTTTTATGCAGACGTCTCGCAGGAGACCCTGAGCCTGACCACGCTGGGGAAGCTGGAGCCAGGGCAGGAAGTCAACCTCGAGCTGGCGATGGGGGTGGATGCCAGGCTGGGCGGTCACCTGGTAACCGGGCATATCGATGGCAAGGCCCGGCTCATTTCGCGCCGCGAAGACGCCCGTTCGGAAAGGTTTGAATTTGAAGTTCCTTCCCACTTGTCCCGCTATATCGCCAGGAAGGGTTCCGCATGCCTGGACGGTGTCAGCCTGACCGTCAACGAAGTGGATGGAAACGTTTTTTCGGTAAACCTGATTCCGCACACGCTGGAAATTACGACGCTGGGTCTTCTTCAACCGGGTGATGAAGTAAACCTGGAGGTTGACCTGATTGCGCGCTACCTCGAACGCTTGATGGTTACGGACCAGGAATAAGCCATGACAAGTGAGACCAAGTTGAACACCATACCCGAATTGCTGGATGAATTACGTGCCGGCCGAATGATCGTCATGATGGACGATGAGGAACGGGAAAACGAGGGCGACCTGGTGATGGCGGCCTCCAAAATACGTCCGGAAGATATCAATTTCATGGCGCGTTTCGGTCGCGGGCTGATTTGCCTGCCGTTGACCCGGGAACGTTGCAAGCAATTGCAGTTGCCATTGATGGTAAACGAAAATGAAGGGCGTTTCGCCACCAATTTTACGGTATCGATCGAAGCTGCCGAGGGCATTACAACCGGTATTTCCGCATACGACCGCGCACACACCATCAGGACGGCTGTACAACCGGATGCAGACTCCCGGGACCTTTCCCAACCCGGGCACGTCTTTCCGCTGATGGCCAAGCCAGGCGGTGTGCTTGCGCGAGCCGGACATACCGAGGCCAGCGTGGACCTGTCAATGCTGGCCGGGCTCGAACCCGCCGCGGTGCTGGTTGAGATCCTCAATGAGGACGGCAGCATGGCGCGGCGGCCTGAGCTGGAGCGTTTTGCCCATGAGCACGGCCTCAAGATCGGAACCATTGCAGACCTGATCCGTTACCGTATGGAGACTGAGAAATCAGTGGAACACATTTCTTCGCACGGTGTGGTCACGGATTTTGGAGAATTTACCCTGCATACGTACCGGGACACGATTGAAGACCGTCTGCACCTTGCATTGATGCGTGGGGAGGTCGACCCTGAGGAGGCATTCCTGGTCAGGGTGCATGTGCAGAATCCGCTCAACGATGTCCTGTCGATTCAGCGTTCTGATTTCGGGATGCCGGTGCGGGCGGCATTGTCACGGATCGATGCCGAGGGCAGTGGACTGGTGCTGGTGCTGGGCGGGAACAAGGATGATGACGAAATTCTCAGGCAAATCCAGCAAAAACCCGCACCCGCCATCGAGGCTAGCGGAGACAACCGGCAATCCCGCGAGTTGCGAACCTATGGAATTGGTGCCCAGATCATTGCCGACCTGGGTATCCGTAAAATGAAAGTCATGAGCGCACCATGGAAACTCACCGGGCTGGCAGGTTTCGGCCTTGAAGTGGAAGAGTACATTGAGCCTCTGGAAAACGAGATGGGTGAATCTTGAAAGACATCAGCGCTGAGAGTCCAGGCAATAACATGAGTATCGCGGTGATCGCCGGGCGGTTTAACCGTTTTGTCGTTGACCAGTTGGTCGCGGGCGCCACAGACGCCCTGAATCGCCAGGGAATAGAGGATTCCAGGCAAGTGCTTGTATGGGTGCCTGGCGCATTCGAACTGCCCGTAATGGCGAGACAGCTCGCTGAATCGGGAAAATTCGATGCCGTAATTGCACTCGGTGCGGTGATCCGGGGCGGTACGCCGCATTTTGATTACGTGGCAGGTGAATGCGCCAGCGGCCTGACCCGGGTATCCCTGGATTATGGTCTTCCGGTAACCTTTGGTGTATTGACTACCGACACCGTGGAGCAGGCACTGGAAAGGGCGGGAACCGGGGAAGGCAACAAGGGCTTCGATGCTGCAATGACAGCCATAGAAATGGTGGAAACCATGCGGGCGGTCGAGGCACACCTGGCAGGCCGGGATTCCTGATGACCGAAGCGAAGCGCTTCGAACCACGCAGCCGAGCGCGGCGCAGAGCCCTCCAGGCCATTTACCAATGGCAGATGACAGGGCAGGATCCACGGAAAATCCTGGAGCAGTTTCATGCTGCCCAGGACATGTCAGGCGTCGACGAAGCCCACTTCGAGAACCTGCTGTTGGGCGTCAGTTCAGGCAGCGCTGGTCTCGATCAGGAAATTCAGGCTTTCCTGGACCGGCCGATGGAGCAGGTCGACCTGATGGAACAGGTGGTGCTCAGAATCGGCGCTTTCGAGTTACTCAATTGCCCCGAATCGCCATTCAGGGTTGTGGTGGATGAGTGTGTCGACCTCGCTCACCGTTTCGGTTCTGAGCAGGGTCACGCTTATGTCAACGCGGTGCTCGACAAGGCGGCAAAAAAGTGGCGGCCCGAAGAATCGGGCAATCCTGTAACGCCCTGAACCCATGTCGGAATTCGATCTGATTGGCAGACTGCAGCAGCTCATCTGTTTGCCTGACGACGCATGTGCTCCCGGTTGCAGCGTCGGCATCGGTGACGACGCAGCCATTCTTGACATTCCCTCCGGTCACGAACTCGTTGTATGCACGGACACGCTGGTTGAAGGAATTCACTTTCCCCGGGATACGCACCCTGAAGCGATTGGCCACAAGTCGCTCGCGGTAAACCTCAGCGATCTCGCTGCAATGGGTGCACAACCCACGTTCTTTTTCATGGCATTGACGCTCCCCGCCGAAGATACTGCCTGGCTCGATGCCTTTGCGCATGGTATGGCCCGGTTGGCCAATCGGTTCCGGATCCAGTTGGCAGGAGGGGATACCACGCGTGGGCCGCTCAGTATCACCATAACGGCGCTGGGTATCGTGGAAAAAGGGCGAGCGCTGTTGCGTTCAGGCGCACAACCCGGCGACCTGGTCGTCGTATCGGGCGTGACGGGTGCGGCAGCACATGCCTTGAGCGTGATGCAGCAGGGCCGCGAGCCGGAGCCTTCGGACAGAATGGCGCTTGAATTCCCCCAGCCCAGAGTCAGTCTCGGCAGAGCGCTGGCTGCGAGCGCCACATCCTGCATTGATCTGTCCGACGGGCTGGCCGCGGACCTCGGTCATATTCTTGATCGATCCGGCGTGGGTGCTGAACTTGAACTCGATCGCCTGCCTGTGCCCCCGGGTCTGAAAAACCTGGCCGATGAACAGCGCTGGCGGCTGCAGCTGGCGGGAGGGGATGATTACGAACTCTGTTTTACGATTCCTGCCGACAGCGCAGGGGAACTGGATCAGTTTTCAGAATCTTGCGGTGTTGCGCTGGCTCGGATCGGGACCATTGTCAGGCGGGACGGCATCGAATTGATCACCGGGACTGGCGGACGCTTTGAGCTGGCTTCTATGGGTTTTCGCCATTTCTCCGATGGGGAGGAAAGTCTTGCCCAGGCTGATTGAAGCCGATCCCACGGTGCGCCGTGTCGCGTTGCGCAGCCTGCCGGGGTTCCTTGCTTTCGGTTTCGGCTCGGGCCTGTCCCGTTTTGCACCGGGAACCATAGGGACCCTTGCGGCCATACCGTTCGCTGTCCTTCTCAGGAATTTGCCCGCCGCCGGGTTCTGGATTGTCCTGTGCTTTTTGTTCCTGGCGGGAGTGTGGTTGTGCGATGTCAGCAGCAAGCAGTTGGGGCAGCATGATCCGGGGGGTATTGTCTGGGACGAGATGGTCGCTTATTGGCTTACGGTGGCTTTTATTCCTTTCTCCTGGCCATGGTGGGCGCTGGCATTCGTATTGTTTCGAACCTTCGACATCATTAAACCCTGGCCGATCCGCTGGGTCGAGAGCAGATTTGGCGGTGGCCTCGGCATCATGCTGGATGACGTCGTCGCTGCGCTTTACGCCATGCTGGTTCTTCACCTGGTTCAGCGATTTATCTAGTCAGTCTGCATCGAAGGCATTCTTGATCCAGTTAATCAGCGTTCTGCCTTCCCGGGTTCCAATGGATACCACGTCGAACCGGCAATACATCTCGTTTGCGCCCGCATGACGGGACAGATAATTACGGGCGGCCCGAATGATTCTTCGCTGTTTGACACGGGTAACGGTGTCTGCACCGCTGCCGTACGTTTCATCGGCGCGAAAACGGACCTCGGCGAAGACCAAGGTGTCGCCGTCCCTCATGACCAGGTCGATTTCACCAACCCGGGCCTGGTAGTTCCGGACAAGGGTGCGCATACCGCGCTGCCTGAGGAAAGATTCCGCCACTCGTTCCCAATGGCTGCCGCGTAGACGGATGTTTGACACCTGCCTTAACGGCTGTCCGGTTCTTCCGTGGCTACCAGCGGGACCGGGATGCCACGGCTGAACTCAGCCCACGCGGGTTCGCGCCTCAGCGAGTCGCTGTTTGCAGACAGGTAGTGCCCCGATTGCCCGGGAAACACGAAATCGGGGTCCTTTTTCATTAATTCCAGCCAGGGCAGGAGGTTCCAGGCATCCTGTCCCAGTGCGAACAGGTTCGCAAGGCTGCCCAGCCGGATGCTGGCCAGGGCCGGAATATCAGTCTTCCGCGGATGCGCCAGTTGCCAGGGTGTCGCGGGAAACCGCATGCCGTTCAGATCCTGGTTTCGTGCAGGGTTGGGTTGCCCGGAATAGATTCGGGCCGTGGCGTATACCGGAATATCCCCCGCGTCATGAAATTTCAATTGGGGCCGGATCAATCGCGCCTGTGAGGAATTGGCTGCCAGGAAAATGACATCGATGTCCTGACGGCGAACCGGTTCGAATTCCAGGGTCATTTGAAGAGTGTTTTGCAGTTGTTGCTTGCGCGCTTTGCTCTCGTCAATTTTCAGCAGGCGCTCCAGGTCTGAACTGTGATCATTCTGCGACGGAAGATATCGCGCCGCTGCGAGGATTTGCCGATCTTCCTGTAGGAATTCTGATTCGATCGCATAGGCCATCCTTTCGCCCCAGGCATCTTCCGGCGCCAACAGCATCGCGTTTACGAAACCCGAGTCCGCAGCATGGTCGGCGATGGCCCTGGCCTCGTGATCCTGTGATAGCGAGATCGCCGATACCTGCCCTGCCAGCCCGGGTGGTGCGATGAACCCTGCCGGCAGTTCGTTGAGCGCGAGCAATGGCGTGGACATGCCCGCCAGGTTAAGCATGGCCTCGACCGATTCTCTGCGCAGCGGTCCGATCATCAGGTCGGCGCCGGCATCCAGCGCGTTGAAATAAGCTGCGATCGCGGACTGTTCGTCGTCTCCGGTGTTAAAAAACAGGATTTCCGCGCCGCCCGGGTTGTTCAGATAAGCGCTCATGACCCCGTCGCGGATGGCGTCGCCAGCGGCCTTGAGACGGCCCGACTGCGGCAGAAGCACCGCGACCTTCCTGGGGGGCACAAACAGCTGCCGGTAGCGCAGCCAGGTGTCCAGCGCCTGTTGCTCGGTCAATACGTGGTATGGATGCCGCAATTTCCAGTCGCTGACGGCCTGGGCAACGCCCTCCGGGGCGACCAGGTATTCGCGAATGATCCGGGTAAGGTCCAGCCAGCCAGTCAGCTGGCGCTCGCCCCTGGGATTCTCAGCGCGAATGGTCAACTCGCTGGTCGATACGCTTTCCAGTGAACGGATCAGGTCCACGGCTGCTGCCGGATCGTAAAAGCGCATGCCATCACTGATTTTTGCCGCTTCTCCGATATTCCTGGACGCTGGGCTGGAGATTTGCTGGATCATGCGGTTGTATAGGCCGTCGTAGCGCTTGCGAGAAGAGGTCGGCATCGATTCCCTGGCTTGCCGCAACAGGATCTCGGCCTCATCAGGCCTGCTGTTTCTGAGCGCCAGGTCTGCCAGTACCAGGTTCAGCCGGGATTGATCTTGCCGGGACAGGGACTTGCGGTCGATCCAGCGCAACTGGTCCTGCGCCTTGCCCGGCTGACCCGCCAGCAGCCAGGCATCCGCCGCTTTGATCCTGAGGCTGGAAGCCTCCCCGGGGCTGGCGTCGAGCGCCTCTTTCTGCCAGTTGCTGGCCGCGACTTCATATTGGCCCCTGGCAAATGCGGATTCCGCACTGGCGCTGGTGTCCCGTTCTGTTTTCCAGGTGGTTTCAGTGCCGGCGCACGCGGTGAGCAGCAGCACAAGCAGGAGGGGTAGCACACGGATCAGCGCATGATCGCGATCCCGGGTATTTTTCACAACAAAGCGGTTTTTCAGGTGTCTCGACATGGCAGCAGAATGATACCCCAATGCGGCGATCTATGATTCATAATAATATGCCGGTATGACTGATGCCCGACTTTACGTTGTTGCCACACCAATAGGCAACCTGGAAGACATTACCCTGCGTGCGCTGGACGTGCTGTCGGCTGTCGATGTCATTGCAGCCGAAGATACCAGGCGCACCCGGATACTGATGGCGCGGCACGGCCTGGATAAGCCACTGCTGTCCTTGCAGGAGCACAACGAAGAACAAAAAGCCCCTGGGTTGGTGGATCGGTTGCAGCAAGGTGATTCGATTGCGCTGGTGTCCGATGCGGGCACCCCGTTGCTTTCCGATCCCGGTTACAGGCTGGTGGCCCTTGCCGCTGCCGCAGGGATCGAAGTGGTTACGATTCCCGGCCCCAGCTCCATCACTGCTGCCCTTTCGATCAGTGGGTTACCGACCGACCGGTTTACTTTCGAGGGCTTCCTGCCGTCCCGTCAAAGCGCCAGGCTGAAGAACCTCGAACGATTGCGTGATGAACCGAGAACCCTGGTGTTTTTTGAATCCAGCCACCGGATCCGCGATTCGCTGGCGGACCTGGCTGACGTCTTCGGCGCCGGGCGGCCAGTCGCGGTGTGCAGGGAAATGACAAAGCAGTTTGAAACTGTGTTGCGCGGCTCGCTGAATGAAGTTGCAGACCGGGTTGACAGCGATCCTGACCAGCGCAAAGGTGAATTCGTGCTGGTCGTCGGGGGTAAGTCAGAAGCACCGGAAGATCGCATGTCCGACGCGTTGGGGCTGGCGAAGGCATTGCTGGAGTTCCTGCCCGCCAGCCAGGCCGCCCGGGTGGCTGCCCGGATTCATGGCGTGTCGCGCCGGGCGCTTTATTCCGCATTGGGGTGAATTCCACAAGGCCTCGCGTCCCTATCAATCTAGACTCGAGTAAGCGAAAATAGTGAAGGGAGCCGGCCAGGCAATCGCCTCGCACCCGCCTTCGGGCTGGCGCGGGGAGGAAAGTCCGGGCTCCACAGGGCAGGGTGCCAGGTAATGCCTGGGGGGCGCGAGCCTACGGAAAGTGCAACAGAAAAGATACCGCCCCCGGATCGTTTCGGCGTGAAGGAGGTAAGGGTGAAATGGTGCGGTAAGAGCGCACCGCGCAGGTGGCAACACGCTGCGGCATGGTAAACCCCACCTGGAGCAAGACCAAATAGGAAAGCAATGCCGTGGCCCGCGGCGCTTTCGGGTAGGTTGCTCGAGGCTGCCGGTGACGGTAGTCCCAGATGAATGATTGTCCGCGACAGAACCCGGCTTATCGGCTGGCTCCTCCTTATTTCCCTCTGGCTGGGGGGAAAATCGGGCCCGTGATGTGTTCTTTTTCCGGGCTTTCTTATCCGGCGCTTTGCGCTTCCCTCGGTGTGGATTCCGCCTTGACGCGACCGGCCCGGACGGGCTTCCTGCCCGTTCGGGCCTCGATTTTCATCCCTGAAAATCGCCGCTGGCGGAATTCCTCCCTCGGCGGATAAAGGCCTGGAAAAAGAACACATCACGGACCCGATTTTCGGCAGCGTGCTGGAAATGACTCGTCGCGGGGGCGGGGAGGGAGGGGCTTGGGGAAGACCCGTTTTATCACCTCGTTTCTCACATAATCTGTGAAGGGCCGAAAAAGCTCAAAAGCAACAGCACAAGCAGGATAGACGCCAGGTAAGCTCCGGAGCCCATGAGCACCAGGTAAAGAGCTGATCGGGTAGTTGTTAAGCGAAGCAACAGAAACAGGATGGCAATGTCGAGCAACAGGGCGCTGCCAAGTAAAAATCCTGTAATCGCTCCGGCAATCGGCCCACCCAGAATGAGGGCCACTGCGACCGCCAGGGACAGTACGACAGCAGCAGGAGCAAATGACCAAACGAAGCGATGAATCCTGGGGGTCAACTTGAATGACTTGTCAGGCAGCACCTGCAAGTTCTCCAATGATTTCGTCTGCGCTCCTGGCTTGGCCGAACACCATGCCGAATGTTTCCAGTGTCGCCAGGTGCGCATCCGGCGACAATGTCGCACAGCCGTCCTCGACAAGCACTACATCGTACCCGCGATCCGCCAATTCTCGTGCGGTCTGGCCCACACACACGTCGGTATTTACGCCGCACACCACAACTGATCTAACTTCCAGGTTACTTAGATGAGTGTCCAGGTCTGTGGATGACAGCGTTCCGGCTGTCGTCTTCTGGAGCACCAGTTCCCCCATTTCAGGTAACAACGCTGGGATGATTGAAGCGCTGCTGTCATCAAATGCCGGGTAAGCCATTGTCTCGATCGTTGAGAGGGCAAGATCATTTATTCTACGAGCCCACAACGGCAGATCCGAACCATCGGCTGTATGACTGGCAAATTCAGTAAAAAAGATAGGCGACTCTAGAGCCCTGAATCTGTGCAAGAGCCTCTGAATGGCGGGAATAACCGTTTCCCTCACTCTCTCGACATAGGGTGTGACCGAATCTGGCTGTAAGTGCTCCACCAGTGTCATCAGTGACGATTGAGGCTCCACGAAGTAGCGCTGCATATCCACTACGATCAGTGCGGAACAATCTGAATTCATGAACACTTTCCCGTGCTACTTAGCGTTTTAGTTAACGGGTGCGTCCGCAGCACGCGTCCGGTGGAGGCCGCAGGCCGGAACGAACTTAAACGCTTTGTTTAGGTAATATTAGCAGCAAGGTTCTTTATCTCCTCGTTCAATTCAGAGAATTGGCCGTAAATATCGACATCTGCTTCATAGTAACTCTGGTTTTGAGCGATTTTGTCGGCAGTTTTCAGCAATGTTGCTTCAGTCTCAGTATCCAGTATTTCCGGCTGGGTTTTGAATATCCAGATTAATAAATGCAGAAAGGATGATGCGCCGTCTGAATCGGCTGCCGAGCGGTCGGATTCCAAGTAACTAGCAAATGCCGGAGCATAAAAATTAAACACGGGCCTGGGCATAGACCCAAGATCCTCTTGATAATGCAATGCGTTTGCTTCGAAAAGCCCAACAGCTTGTTTGAATGACTTCCCGTAAAATTGTTTGAATGCGTATTTTGCATCAAGGTCGTGGCTGTCAATAACGCCCCAGTCGTCAAGAGTTGGAGAGTCCATTTCACCTAACGCCTTTGTTAAGCGGCGCGCCGTAGGCGGCTCCGGTGGAGGCCCGGAGGGCCGGAACGTATTCGAACGCTTTGTTATGTGACGGATGCACTGTCGCTCTTCAGTAATCTGAGTAGTAGCAATAAAGATAATGCAAAAAGAAGTGGCGTTGAATAAAGGCCAGGGAAATATCCTGCTTGGTTAACAGCAAACAATGTGTGCCCAATACTGTTTCCCAATTCCAACAATACCCAAAACCACATGAAGAAATTTGCGCTTTTCCAGTTGTGATGGACAGGCCCAAAGTAACACCAAAAACCAAACGCGACTATCGTTGCATTGGCAATGCTATAACCAACAGCTAAGTCGGTTGCAATGAGGCCACTGATAAAGCGTGCTGGAGCCAGCACCTCCCAGAGCTGAAAGATATATTCTTCGATAGAGTGAAGTGTTTGGCTTATGATCAACAGCAGGAATAGGGTTTGTGTTTGAAGATGCACGGACTAGTCACTTAGCGTTTGCATTAAGCGGCACCCTTTAGGGCGGTCCGGTGAGGTCAGTGCAACTGACCGAACTAATTTAAATGACTGGTTAGGTGTCAATGCCACTGGAATCCAATCGCGACTTTTCTGCCGAATGCATCTGACGGAAACCTTTCCTGAATATGAACGACCCAACAAGAATTCCAATGATCCCAAGGAATAGAATTGGCAGATACCAAAAAACCGGAGATTGATCCGGCTCACCTATTCGAGAAATGACCCCTTCCCACAAGTACATACCAATAAATAACACTCCCATAAGCAAGAAAATGCCACCAAGAAACATTAAAAATTGAGCAACCCGAGGTTTCAACCTGCATTTACCCCCAGATCCTCGGCACTAGTGCCCCACACCGTTTGCATGTTGGCTCTTTTCGATACATGACGCTTGAATTACGGGGCTCCGTTTACGGCGTCGTCTGGCGCCTCAGGATGGGACAGGTGAGGCTGCTCCTGGAATCCCTTCGCCACTAGCCAAAACGCCAGAGCCACGTAGCCAAATACCATCGGTAAGACCATGAGCATGACGACGGGAAGCCCGAAAAAGGGCATCGTGATCGCTATGATCTTCAGCAGGACCGCTGCCAACCCGAAGGCGGACAATACCCGCGGAATCAGGATGAAGCGGTACAAAATACAGTAGAGCACAAAGATCATGGCTTCCGCGACAAGCCCGCTCGTATTACCGACCCAGATGTACGCAGATCGGACCACCGCTCCCAGCGCATTAAAAAGCTCGGGGTCAGGAGTGCCTGCTGCTGCGTACGCCTCGCTCAAAGACAGCATGGACATCACGGTGCCGTTCTGGACAGCGAACAGCGAGAAAGTGGCCACGCTCAAACTGAGAAACCAGAGCGCCATAGTCGGGCTGTACCGCCTGAACAGCGGCCATGCAGTGATGGCAATGGCGATCGAAAGGGCGCCAGCGACAAACCAGAGAACCACAGCCAAGCTGAGCTGAACAGAGCTCCCCGCCGCGTTTTCAAGGAATCCCGGGGGTGCACTGAGTGGCGTTAACATCACGAAGCTCACCAGAAGTCCACAGATTAGCTGGACGATGATCAGCAGCCCGATAACCTGGCCGATACGCTTCGCAGATCTCATGGTGTCCTCCCAGTACGGTGTTTTTAAGCTGCCTGACGTTTTAGTTAAGGGGCCCAGAATGGAGCAGCTTGAACAGAGCTGAAAAGCTAACGCTCAACAATAGTGACAAACCCACCGAATATCATCCGTTTACCATCAAATGGTATTTCGCTCGGGTCCCAATCCTGCAATCGAGGATCCTCCATTGCTGCTTTATTGCCTATATCACGAGCTTCTCGAGATGGCCAGGTAATCCACGAAAAAACAACATCCTCTCCATCCTGACACTGAACAGCCATTGGAAGAGAGGTGAGCTCACCATTGGGTACATCGTCTGCCCAACTTTCTACAACTGACAACGCACCATGTGCTTTGAACACATCGGCTGCTTCTTCAGCAAGCCGAATGTAATCTGACTTGTTCTTCCTCGGAACAGCAAGCACGTACCCGTCTACATAAGGCATAAATTCAGCCCCTCCGTTTTGATTGATGGTACCAATTTACCAGTTTGCGCATAACGTTTGAATTAAGCGGCGCAGCGGAGCTGCGTCCGGTGGCAGCGCGCAGCACCGGAACGAACTTGAACTCTTTGTTATGCTAAATCACCTCCTGCAAGCTCGGCTATAAGGATTCTGTAACCTACATCAAGATATGCAGAATTCAATATATCCTCATTCCCTGATTCCCACAGGCCACTCTCAAGATCCGAACGTAGCTGTGCAAGTCCCGCATTTAAATTTGGAATCTTGGAAAAAGTTGACATATTAGCTCTGACGAGCTCATCCAAATAGGCCTCCGGCCTGCGCCAATAGGCACCGAGAAACCCATCGACGCAATCTGCAGGGATTCTTAATACTGAAACATCAACCCGTTCAAATGAATTATTGAATTCTGTAAGGCTAGGGAAAATTTGTTTATCAATATCATGAACTTCTGGGAAATAGTCTCGCGTGAGCCAAAATGGCCGTGAACTGGGATCCCAGGTGATGGCAACAAATCGATTTCGGGTAACTCGCTTTATTTCACTAAAAGCTTTTTCTCGGTTCTCCCAATGGTGCATTGATAAAACAGTCATGCAATGAGAAAAACTTCCGTCCCTGAAGGGAAGACTCTCAGCCTTCGCCTGCGTAGCCGGAGCGGATGCCTCGGCACGTTGGCTGATCATTGCCTCTGACGGCTCGACAGCCTTTACCAGGATATGCGGGGGCTCGTAAGACCCGGTACCAGCGCCAACATTCAGAACTGATTCAGCACCAGAAAGAGAATTGTGAATCTGAGCAGCAATCTTGGGGTCAGTACGCCTGCCAAGAATGTAGCGTTTCCCAATTTCGTCATAAATTGCTGCCATTGTCGTGTTCTAAGATCGTCCCTAATGCATAACGTTGAGCTAAGGGGCCTTCGGGGCGCGCAGCGATCAGGAGGTCCCGCTTGAGAACCTAGTTAGGCATGCATATTACCTTAGCACTCCCTTTGTTTTTTGAGAGTACGAAAACCAGATAGCGAAGATCGTGAGCGCTACAAATACAGCCTCTATTGCCACATGGCCGACACTCATTACGCTAGTCACGTTGGCAAGAACGAAGGCTCGGAAGAGCGCTACAAAAAAGAACGCCAGAGATACGACATACAATGGAAGCGCCCAAGCGCGCCGTAGCAGCAATCCGAACGCACCAAACAAACGCGCCAATGCGGCAATAATCCCGGCCCCAATTGCCCAGAAAGGTATGTTCGCGACGTACTCTGCGTATGCGTCTCGGTTTGCGGCGGATTCAGCAGTAAGGGCGAATTCCTCCGGCGATTCAATGAAGTACGCAACATAGATTGAAGCGCCACCAATGCCCCATATGAGCAAAAGTATACAGACCGCTAGGTAGCTGACTGACGGAATGGCTTTGGAACTCATGCGGCATTCTCCTGAGGGATTGTTACTCGGCCATGCATACCTAACGTTTTAGTTAAGCGGCGCCAATTATGGCGTCCGCCATTAATGATTTGTTTTACAACCTTCTCATTGTTCATATGTCATATTTGACATACAATGTTTTGTAACATGAGCCCTAAGCATAAACCAATAGCTTGGCTACATGGCGAAGTGAAGACGCCGCCATTTTCTGCTGAGGCGAGAATTGAGGCGGGTTTCTTGCTACGAAAGTTGCAGCAAGGCGACAACATTGGGATGCCACACTCAAGGCCAATGCCTTCGGTTGGCCCCAGGTGTCATGAACTGAGAGTCAACGACAAGACTGCAAATTGGCGCCTCTTTTACCGAATTGACGACGATGCGATTGTTTTACTCGAAGTATTCAGCAAGAAAACTGGTAGAACACCCAAACGAATTATTGACCTGTGCAAGAAACGATTGAAGGAATATGACGATGCGTAAGGCGAAACGAACCGCACTTGAAAATAAGGGCTGGAAAGTAGGCTCAGCGGAAGATTTTCTTGGCTTGAGTGAGCAAGAAATTGCCTACATTGAACTGAAGCTCGAATTGAGCCGAAAACTGAAAGCTAGCCGTGTAAACAAGAAGCTTACCCAAGCTGAATTGGCGCGAGTAGTGAATTCCAGTCAATCACGAGTCGCTAAAATGGAAGCAGGAGATCCCACGGTTTCGATTGACCTGCTTGTAAAGTCTCTTTTGGCACTTGGGGTATCAAAGAAGGAGTTGGGTCAGGCGATCTCCTAGCCCACCTTTAAGTTTGTATAACGTCTGAATTAACCGGCGCCAGCATCGCTGGCGTCCGCGTTTAATGACTTGTTAAGCTGCGTGTTCACTCTCGACTTCCCAGCCTGGAAAAACCAAGACAGCGGGGTGGCAATTGAGAACCCTTGCCAAGGTTTTCGCCCTCTCCACCCCAAGATTGACTCGGTCGTTTTCCACGGCGGAAATAGTTGACTGAGGAATACCGGAGAGTTTCGCAAGCCCATTCTGACTCAGGCCCTGAAGTTCCCGGATGATCCGGACAGACTCACCCACCGAGACGTCTATTCGCTTTTTAGCTTGTCTGTAATCGCTCATTTCATTTTTTCCGATAATCATGAGGGGTTAGGTCAATCACCTTTACCCGTACATTTTCTGATTCAACGATATATATGACTCTGTACTTCTGACCAAGCCGTGACGACCGCGAGCCTTTCCATTGACCCCGCAGTGCCTCATCGTTGAAACCGCGAATGACACGGAGTCCGGCTGGCCCTGAAATACGAACGATGTCCTTCCACTTTTCATACCGTTTCAGTATTTCAACTGGCAGGGATTTGAATTTTCGGTCGAGTCGCTTGTGTTCGAGAACCTGCCACATACCAAATTTAGTATATATACCATATTTGGTATTGGCAAGGCGTAAGACTGCTTAACGCCTCGCATCAGCGGCCGAGCGCTCGCGTAGCGAGCGGGAGGTCCGTCTGCATGCGCTTGTTAGGCGGCAGCATCTAGCACCTTGGTCAAGTATCGCATTTGCTCACCGGACTCGGTAAAGACTCGGAACAACCGAAAGCCAGCCTTCTCGAAAGCTCCCCTGGCCCGCTGATTAGAGTCAGCGGTGGCTATGCCGACAATCTGGACGCCTTCGTCGTATAATTTGGCAAGTAGTTGAGTAAGAGCTTCAGGACCAAAACCCTGTCCCAGGGCAGCTGATTCAGCGATCATGATATCTATGTCGACCAGATTCGCAGGCAGGTCATCGAGCCCCGCGTCCACCAGTTCTTGATGTGTAGGTATCTGCCAGCAAAGATAGCCTATTGGTTTGCTATCAACCAAGATCAGCGCCGAATTCGGAGCGTGGTGTTTTCGGACTGCGGCAGTTGTCTCCTTTGGATCACCCCACCAGCGCGCCACGTGGGAGCGCTTGAGCCACTCTTCCACCATTGGCAAATCACGTCTATGGCTGAAGGGAGTTAGCTCTACGCTCGATGCCTGGCTCTTCACTGTGCGTATACCTGCCGCCAAACGTATTAGTTAAGCGGCGCAAAAAAAAAGCGTAGCTTTTTTGGGTCCGGTGGAGGCGCGCAGCGCCGGAGCGAACTTGAACGCCATGTTATGTGCCTCCCAAATTGCGTAGTCTGCGAAACCGCCAGTAGACAAATATCATCGCAGACGCAGTTCCACCAAGCATTATTATGAAATAGAGCCCAGCCACCAGATAGTTCTCGCCCGCAGTTATTATCGAAGTTGTCGTACCCATCGACTCCAGGTGATCCCGGATAGAGGATAGAGTTCTCCCCATCGTCATTCCACGCACCATGAAGAGTGCTGTTGCAGCAGCATACAACGATATCGTAACGAGGAAGACTGACCTGGGAATCTCTTCTGTAACCAAATAAGACGCGACAATCAGCGCGAAAGTAACGGTTAACCAGAACTCAAAGTTGCTGTCTAAAGCTTGCGAGGATTCGATAAACAGACTAATCAATTCCGCTTCGGTCACTGTAATGCTCCAGGCAAATAACGTTTGAATTAACCGGCACCAGCATCGCTGGTGTCCATGTTTGATGACTTGTTAACTGACCCGGTACTGCGATCGCTTGGAACGCACCACCCAAAGGCCAGAAATTCCGCAACCATTCTAAGAATATGAGTTGGGTTCTGGCGACTGGAATTGAATCCTTGCTCCTTGATTACGTCCGCAATCAATTCCCTCGTCTTCTCAATATCTTGTGATGCGACCAATATTCGACTCTCGTTATACCAAGGTATTTGGGGCCCTGGATAGAGACCACCAAAATGGCGATTGAGAACGAAATACGGAATCTGCGCAGCAATTAGAACTGATTCAAAGTGGACAAGCTCGGCGATCCCTCCTGGAAAGCAGGCTACATCCAGACCCTGGATGGAAAGCGATTCATCTAGATCAAAAAATTTGACTGAGTTCTTAGAGGAGATGAGCGCTGCGAATATTCCTCCGATGGGCAAAAGCCAGATCAATAGAATCATGTTTCGCTTTTCAATATCCGTTGCGGCTTCAAATTTTCGTACCTCATCAGTCGCAAAGGCGTTAGCGAGTGCGAGAGCTATCACCGAAAGAAAGATGGGCAGGTGTGGCTGCATTCAGTTAACGTTTTAGTTAAGCGGCGCCGTTTACGGCGTCCGCCTTAAATGATTTGTTATACCTCTTAACTGACATTGCTTAACTCTTCGCGGATCACAATGCGCAGTGTTTCCTCCAACGGTCGGGCGTTTGTTTCGATGTGCTCTCGAAGTGCAGCATTGATGAGTGACTGATAATTACCACCGCCAGCTTCCAAAACTTGCTGCTTGAAATGATCGATGATGTCGGCATCTAGACGAATGGTAATCCGCTTCTTGTTGGGATCTGGTCTCACAACCGGGCCGCGCTTGCCTTTGCTGAAATCTTCACTCATGGCTCAATCCTTCAAAATACTGTTTCGATTCACTACGGTCTGCCTTCCGAGCAGAAATGATACGTATGGTTTCACGATCCTGCTCTGCGTGAACCACTAGTAATACGTTCAAGTTAGGACCCAGGCAAAGCGTTTTGAATCGCTGTTCATCGTGATATGTATCTTCGATGGTCAAAGCATTTTCATCCTCGAGTGCAACAGCAGCATCAGCAAAATCAATGCCGTGATCCCGTACATTTGAGGCCGCTTTGTTTGGATCCCACTCGATCCTCATAGACTAAATGTATGCACAAACAGTGTACATGTCAAGGTTCGAGGTTAGAGCGGAGGAGAAGTAGGTATCGTTTGAATTAAACGGCGGCTGCGCAGTAGCCGTCCGAGCAGGCCCTGGCCTGCGTTTTAAATGATTTGTTATACGCAATCACTCGCGAATACCTGAGCACGCCATACGAAACTCCCTAGCTCTCCATGGTGCCAATTTACGGAAGGCCACAACACAAACAGCTGTGCCTAGTAACGACAATAAGACCCAAAACATACCCTGAATCATAGTGCTGCTTTTTTCGACCCACGCAACAACTGCGATAAAAGGGAGACCAAAAATGGAAATGAGGAAAAAGGAACTGAGAATGTACGCAAGAACCGAAAGTAGCAACGAACGAACTCTCTCGCTATGGCTCATGCGGCGAGACTTAAGTTCTTCGTATTTGGCTACGTATTGGTTCAACTCGTATAACGTTTTAGTTAAGCGGCGC